>OEIV010000041.1_pt1 | contig 72802 bp, 81 predicted proteins | sample 1539231 | NCBI WGS metagenome assembly OEIV01 (sample SAMN03794762, study PRJEB22550) | activated sludge metagenome | feature: wastewater treatment plant; material: activated sludge; isolation source: Wastewater treatment plant of a petroleum refinery complex | place: Argentina: Buenos Aires ...
GAGGACGGTGAGGACGGTGAGGACGGTGAGGACGGTGAGGACGGTGAGGACGGTGTGATTAATCAGAAGACGGTGTGATTAATCAGAAGACGGTGTGATTAATCAGAAGACGGTGTTACAACCTAAGCAGACGGTGTGATTAATCAGAAGACGGTGTGATTTCGTGAGGACGGTGAAGCAGAAGGTACCCGGCGAGTAGCGCTGCCTCACAGTCGTCAATCGATTTGAAGCTGGCGCCGGGAAACAACTTCTCAGCCAGCGCTCGGCTCCGCTTCTTGTCGGCGGACAGGCGCATCTTCCCCTTCCACACGGAAGGGCTCACGTAGAGCGTACGGACGCCAGCAGCGCGAAGCGCGGCTACGATGGCTACCTTGACCCCTCCGAACGTGAAGGCTCCCCTGCGGCTGTCTCGGGGCATTGAGAACACATCCTCGACCAGGGCCACATCGGCCCCGTGGGCTTTCAGGATTTCGGCAAGGCGCTGGGTGTCGATCATCCGAACACGTTTAGTCTTCCGCTGCTCGATCAGGATCGGCAGGCGTTCGACGTGCAGGGTCCCATCCGTTTTCAGGAAGGCCATGCTTCCCTTCAATCCAGGGTCTATGCCAACAATCGTGTTAACCATCTTGACAACATATGTTAGTTGTGCTTACCCTGCAATAGGTTTATGTGTCTTTAAGGACAGTTAGCGTGCCAGCGCTCAAGAATGCTAAACATGAGGCTTTCGCTCAGGGCCTCCATATCGGATTGTCTCAGGCGGATGCGTATGAGCAGGCTGGGTTTACGCGCAACCAGTCGTCGGCGGGAACACTCGCACGGACGCCGGAGGTCGCCCAGCGCGTCGAGGAGTTGAACAGGCTGGAAGACAACCTGTCGTCAGTCGAGGAAGACCTGACCGAAAAGGTCATGCAGGAACTTATCAACCCGACCAACGTCTCACACGCTTGGTTGACCATCCAACTCTACCGCAACTGCATCCTCGCCCGCTCGCTAGGGGAGGTAGGCGCCGCGAACAAGGCGCTTGAACTTATCGGAAAGACGAAGGGGTTGTTCGATAACCCCGATCTACCGGCTGACGTTAGGAAGCAACTACAAAATGGCAAGTCTGTTGGTACCCTCGCTGGAAGTGAGGAAAGGTTATCGGAAGTCGCTCGATTTGCTGGCCTCCTGGGAAAGTCACCTAGGGACTTCGTTGAGACAGAAGACGCCGTTGAGTGTGTCGCTACAGAAGTTTTTGACGGAGCAGACCGGGACGAGTGATCCGGCACGGCAGATCGAGGCTATCATCGATCAGCGCGAAAACGCTGAAAAAGAATATCACTACATGCTTGAGCGCGCGGCTCCTGAAAGTCTGTCGTGCTTCACTGAACTGATCACGCCGGACGAACCTCCTGCCGCGCACCATGAGGTCATGTGCCAATACTTGCAGGACATCGAACAGCGCAAGATCATGCGCGCAACATTCAGTCTCCCCCCTGGGCACGCCAAGACGAAGTTCTGTTCGAAGATGTTCCCTGCGTGGTATCTCGGCAGGAACCCTCGTGACAAATACCTGCAAGGTGGACACTCGCAGGACTTTGCCGAGAAAGAGTTTGGTGTTGCCGTGCGTGACATCATCAAGAACCCAGCTTACACGAAGGTGTTTCCGCATGCGACTTTGACGTCACGCTCGTCGGCAGCGGGTAACTGGATGCTCGACAACCGTCGCGGCAAGTACGTGTGTAAGGGTGTAGGTCAGAAAATCGCAGGGTACCGTGGAAATTGTGGAGGCGGCGACGATCTCATAGGTTCGAAGAAGGATGCTGACAGCCCCACTATTCGTAACGATGCGTGGAATTGGTTGTGGGCAGACTTCCGCACGCGTTTTCTTCCTGGCTCTCCAATCTTCATCATTGCAACACGATGGCATCCTGATGACGTGATTGGACGCATTGAGCAGTACAACCGCGAAGGCAAAGGCCTGCCGTGGGAGATCATCAATTTCAACGGCATTGTTGAGACGGAAGAAGAAGCCGCACTCGATCCACTAGGGCGCGACGTTGGTGAGACGCTATGGCCCGAGTATTACACGTCCGACATTCTGTTCGATTTGAAAGCGACGTTGGAAGGGCGTGACTGGAACGCGCTTTACAAAGGGCGTCCGACAGACGCAGAAGGCAACGCGGTCAAGGGCGCATGGTTCAACCGCTACGACGTACTTCCTCAAGATGTGAAAGCACCGAATGGTACCATCCTCGAAAAAAGAAAACGCCGTATCACCGTCTCCGTCGATACCGCCAACAAGGCGACGAAGCGTGCCAAGTACACTGCCATTGGCGTGTGGATCGAAGACATGGACCGCCGCCACTACCTTGCCGAGGTTGTGCGGAAGAAGGTCGAGTTCAACGATCTTGTCGCAGAGATTGAGGCTGCCGCTACTCGCTGGGGCGCTGATGCTATTCTTGTCGAGGACAAAGGCTCAGGGACCCAATACATTCAGACAAGGCAGGGGAAAGCTCCCGCGCCAGTCATCCCTATCACTCCTGGCATGAACGACAAAGAGTTTCGCTTCGACGGCGTGATGCCGATGATCGAGGCAGGCGAGGTCTACATTCCCCGCACGGCGCGTTGGCTCCCTGACTTTGAAAGTGAGTTGCTTGCTTTCCCGAACGGAACCTACTCCGACCAAGTGGACATGACTTCGCAGTATCTCAGTTGGGCGCGCGAGAAGCGGAAGTACGGTAGTCGTAAACTCGGCGGAACATCTCATGTAGGCGCGCGGCGCAGGGCGTGAGGACCCATTGAAATTTAGAAAAGGGGTCCCCTTCGTTTTCAAACAGGGGACCCTTCAAATTTTTTAAGCGGGGACCCTGCGAATTTTGAACAGGGACAGGTATCTCCCAGGAAAAAGGGGCGGGGGGTCAGTTTACATTCTGCTTGTTAAACGTACTCACAGTGTGCTTAATTGGGCTAACGTAAACCGCGCCGACGAGGATGGCGCTGACTATGAGACTGCCCTACATGCACACTATTGAGATTGAGCAGAGCGGCCCGACTACCTTCACCGTCTGGTACGAGGGGCAGATGCTTCTACAACACTCTCGCAATCCAGAGTTTGACGCCTGCCGGGAACTGCTTAACCGGGGATCACCGGGAAACTCATCACCCGGCACAGTGGGTCTAATGTTATTTCGTTCATTTTGGACATTCAAAAATCGGCGGAACTGACGGTCCTTGAGGGCGCTGGGCGTCCTCGCTTTAGGAAGTGGTGTTCTTTCATGCGCGGGTCGGCCCAGGACGGCGAATCGTGAGGTGCCCGCTACCACCCTACCTGAAAATACAAATCGCCGTGTACGGGGCTCTGTGAGGCCTTAGAAGCGAAATCGGTTTTTGGGGCGGTCGGGAAAAATTTAGAACCGGATCGATTTCCCAAAATTTAGAACCGGCTCGGGAAAAATTTAGAACCGGATCGAAAAATTTGGAACTAGAGCGATTTTTGTATAGGTTAATTTTTTCGTATGTTAACCATCTTTGCAAAAGTTAACTTTTCAAAAATTAAGTATTAACCTTAATGACGCGTTTACCAATTAACCATTAACAAACATGGTTAATTAACCTTTGATTAACCTTAACATGCGATTTACCATTAACGTGCAATTAAGGTTAACGCACATTAACTATACGATCATTTTAACCGGGCATTAACTTCACGATTAAAAACATGGTTAACAGCCAGGCGGGCGTGCCTGGGTTGGCATGAATTTTGCCTTGCGACAAACATTCACGTTTCATTAACCACGCACAAAAAATCGCTCCGCGTCCGGCGGTTTTCAGTGTCCTGTTATACCATATTCGTCCCTTTCTCTAATAGGCCCGTCGATTGTGGCGCACGCGCAACACACACGCCGTGTTATTTTTTTACCGCACTAGCCTGTGGCAAAAACAGCACGCGACCAGGCGGGCATCTGTCTTTGCTCCGTTGCTACTCTAACGCCGCGACAATGGCACAAACGCACGACGAAAGCACGCGCGACGCGCGCATATGCTTTGCGCTTGATGCGTTAGGTAATTTAACATTTGGTAACCAATAAACGCACAAGATGTTTTCAAGCGCTCTAGAATATGGGACAAACTAACTCACGAACAACGGACCTAACCTGAAAGGCGAAAACAAATGTCCAGCAAATTCCTTATTCATGGCCGCATTGCAGTCGCGCCGCGCCACACAATGCCTGCAAGCGTTGTCGATGCGCGTCACGCAATGGTTCACCGCGACATGGCAAGCCGCGCGCTCTATTGGTCGCACGTTGCGGCAATCGGCGCTGCAATCGTTGTCGGAATTATCGGCGCAATCGTGATCTAACCTAACGCTAGTTTGGAGGTCTAACCTATGGGCAAGAAAATTGACAAGCGCACAACCCGTGAAATCGCCCGCGCCAATAAAAACGCGCGCCGCAATTTCGAGACTGGCAACGAAACGAAAGGCGCTCGCAGATGATCACGGCGTTTTTATTGCTCGCCGTATATGCGGCGTTCATTTTTCGCATCTAACGCACAAACAAACCAACGAAAGGAATTGAAACAATGTCGCATCCTATCCCTTTGAATGTCGCGCTCGCAAACGTTCCCAGCCTTGCAACGGAAATTGCGCACCCTTCCCGCTCCGACGATTATCGCGTGATCAGCACGCGCGAAGTGTTGGAACGCATGGAAAATGAAGGTTTTCAGATTTTCCAGGCAAACGAAAAACGCGTCAGGCTCGAAGGCAATCGCGGCTTTCAGAAACATCTCGTTCGCATGCGTCACGTTTCGACGATAGGCAATGGCGCTGGCGTTCCTGACATTATCCTGACGAACGCGCACAACGGAAATGCCGCATTCAAACTGTTTTCCGGTTGGTTTGAATTCGCTTGCCTTAATGGGCTTATCATGGGCGAAATTGATCACGCGTATTCCGTCCGGCATACCGGCGATGTTGCGTCGAAAGTGATTGACGCCGCATATCGCGTTATTGGTGACGCGGATAAAGTCAGCGCGGAAGTGTCGGAAATGCGCGCAACACTTTTGCCGCGCGATGCAATCGAGCATTTCACAACCCGCGCCCATGCGTTGCGTTTTGGTGAAGGTGACCGCGCACCTGTGTCGCCAGCGGCGTTTAATATCACTCGCCGCGTTGACGATGATAACAATTCGCTATGGTCCGTTTACAACCGCGTCCAAGAAAATACTATTCGTGGAGGCATGCGCGGTCGCATTGTTGGCACTAACGGACGCATGCGTCGCGCGTCCGTTCGCGCGGTCACGAACATTGACCGCGCCACTAGCATCAATTCGGCATTGCATGGCATTGCCCGTGAAATGCTGGCGACATATGCCAAGTCTAGCGCGCCCGCAATATCGCTCATGTATCGCGCGGCCTAATGCACAATCGAGCGCGGGCGAATTGCGCCCGCGTTCGTCACCCTAGCTAACAATTGATCGGAGGCCTAACCCGTGCTTGCACCTATCTCTAAATCGTTGTGGAATATTGATAGTCCAAAGGCCGTTAAATCGCGCAAATATGGTGCGCTTAATGCTATTCTTTACATGGCGCCACACACAATGGCTGATGTTGGCAATCTATGCCCTAACGCGTCGCCGGGATGCATTAAAGCTTGCCTTGGCATCCATTCTGGACAAGCCGCAATGGTCGCGAATAGTGCTAACCCGCAATCGCTGAATAATGTTAGGCGCTCACGAATTTCAAAAGCGGAAAACTTCATGCGCAATCGTGCCGTGTTCATGCGAGAGATGGTGTTGCAATTAGCGCGCGAATATAGGCGCGCAACGCTGGCGAATTTTGAATTGATTGCAAGGCCTAATGGCTCAACTGATGTTGCGTTTGAAGCGGTAAAAATCATTATTGACGAAAAAACCGCAAAACAAATCACGCGCACGATTGGTCGCCCGTTTGCGCCGGGTACCTATCGAAATATTTTTGAGGCATTTCCGTTTGTGCGTTTCAATGATTACACAAAATCATTCAAGCGCATGGCGAAATATTGCGCGGGTGATATGCCAGCGAATTATCATCTTACATTTAGTCGTTCGGAAACGAACGCGGCTGATGTTGCGCGCGTTATCGAATTAGGTGGCAATGTTGCGGCGGTTTTCGACGCGTTGCCCGACACATGGCACGGGCGCCGCGTTATCGATGGTGACGAACACGATTTGCGTTGCAATGATCCGTGCGGCGTTATCGTCGGCCTTGTGCCAAAAGGCGCCAAGCCAAAAAAGGATGCGAGCGGCTTTGTTTTGCGGCTCAATTCGTGATCACGTCTAACACTCGAAACACAATCTAACAGAAAGGAAAAGCACACATGACGAAAATCAAGTTTCAACGCGACGCGCGTCCTGTTTTCGACGTAAGTGAGGCCTATGCAGTCGCGCTCATTGATCGGCTGTTGACGGGCAGCAACATTTTTTCCGTTTCCAACATCAAAGCGGATGGAAGCGCTCGCAAGTATCTCGTTTGCCCGAAAGCATATCGCGCGGAAATCAAAGGAACGGGTGCCAAACTTGACGTTGTGAAAAATGCAATGTTACGCCGCGTGCCGGACATGCGGGCCGAAACGGACGGCGGTACTAAGGCGCACTGGCGCACTCTAAACATGGCAACTGTTTTTGCTGTTGAAGCGGAAGGTGCGACGTTCAATGTCGTACGATAGGCGCGACGCGTTTTACAAAGTCACGGGCGCCCGCAACGCGCCCGTGGCGGCTAACTTGCAATCGCGCGACAATCTATCGGGCGCCGCGTTTGTTGGCATCCTATGCGCTTCTAGCGCGTTTTGCGGCATGGTCGCGGGTTATGCCCTGCACGAAGGAAAACCGCCGCAAGTGATCACACGCGCGGAAAAGGTTTGGCGATTTGTGGAGCGCTGCCCGGAAAAGGCGCCACAACCGGACGCTAGGCGATTTTTGCCCGATACTATCCCGCACACTAATCCAGACGGCGCGGCCTTATTGACGGCGCCCAATTATGTCGGAAAAGAACACAAACGCGGGCGCCACTATGAATGGAAAGGCTATTCACGCGGGCGCCCGTCAAACAGAGATTAGCGCCCAAAAATAGGTGCGCGGATCTAATCAAACAAAAATAAGCCGCTCAATTCGAGCGGCTTTTTTATTTGTCGCATGCTGCCCTAGTATTTTGCCGCGCCAAGCCCCATATTTGACCACACAAGCGCTTGCAATGTGGTCTGGTAGGTACCTACCTAAATTTGAAAAACGCCGCCTATGCTTGATTTTGTTTGATTAAACGCATGTTCGCATAATTTCGTGCAAGTTTTTGATCAAATGCGACTCATTTATTAACAATTTCCTATTTTCCAAAACTGGAAAATGTCGCCAGTGTCCTATTTGGGGCATTTTCGGACAAACCTAACGCGTGCGCCTAGCAGCGCACCCAGCCGCGTTTGCCCGAATCGGGCAGCGTCGTTAGGGCATCAAACAGCGCGCACCAACGTGCGCCTGGTAGCGTGACAAATAGGTTTGCAACACCGTCTGACTAGGGCAACACTATCACTTCGCACTCACAAGTTAACACGAATTAACTTTGTCCTTTTTTACCTGAAATAGGACATTTCCGCATGCTGCCCATACCCAGGTGCCACACCGTCCACTGTGCTATATGTGCCACACCGTCCTATTGCATATATGCAACACAATAGCTCTGCATGCTGCTCATGTATCAGCAATGCAAGCGCATGCGCCCGCGCCCGTCCCCATATCCCATATGGTAAGCGTTTCAATCATTATTGTTTCGTTTTGAGAAATGTGTTTTTTACAAACGGTTTTTAATACTCTGGTAATAATAATTCGAGAATCTTTTGTTAATTATATTTATGGTTAAGTTTGTATGGTGATCAATAAACGTGTATCAATGAAACACTTGTTAAGTTAATATTAACTAAACAAATTCATCTTCATTAATCGTTAAGGTTAACGCGAGGGGACCCAAAGGCCGTGTACGGACTGGCACGCGCCGTGCGCTCCCTAGGGTACGCCTAACGTAGTGGAAAAAAATTAATCAGTAGACGGGGGACCCGTCACCGTCTACTGGTCTACAAAGACTTTGAGGGTCCCACCGCCGTCTTGAAACGACAGCGAACACTCCATAGCACTGCGGTCATACTACCGTCACAACAGATTTATGCGCCATTTTCCTTAGTCTCCTCAAAGAGTTGTAGTAGGACGGTTTCACAGAACGCATCAAACCACCTTTCACCGGGTCCATCCCAGCCTTCGGCAGCAATCGTTAGCCCGCCAAACTTGTGTTGAACCGGCGCCGCGCGGTCACATTGTGCTGCGGCGTCGGACAGGACGGTGAACAGGCGGTCATGGGTACATTTGACGATGTGGGTCACTGAACTTCCTCGACAATCGTCGTTTCTTCGAACGACAGCTTGACGATGCGAACCGTAGCCATGTCGGGGTCGTAGGGAACCGCGCCCATGATGGTGTCGGGGTCCTCAAGAACGTCTTCCAGTTCCTCCAGGGTTTCGAACGCGGTGACGGACGGGCGGAACAGGTCCCATGACGGGTTGCCATCCACGGTCGAGGCCAACCAGCAGATAAACCCGCCGCTGCCTGCGGCGCAGGCCGAGTAGGAGACGGTGGTCGAGGTATCAACCGCGTTGGTGAGTTTCTGTGGAATAACGCGCATCATGTGGGGACTCCTCTTTCAGGTTCAGTTGCAGCAATAATGGCTTGGAGAAGGATTTCAGCATCCGTGTAGGTTGCCGCTCCCATCTCCACGAGCGCTTGTTTGAGGGCCAGATCGCTCAGGCCCTTGTGCAGGAGTTCGGACGGGACCCACACGGAGTCGATCCTGAACATCGGAGGCGGGACGGGTTTCCGTTTGGACGGGTTTCCGTTTGGACGGGGGCGCCGGGGAGAACTGAACGACGTTTCCCATCAGATGAACCGCCACGGCTTGATGTGAAAAACCTTATCCGCGTCCATGCGTTGTGTGGCGTTGTAGTAGACAATGCCGGGAGGGGACCACGGCCTGAAGTTCATGGCGAAAATGAACAGACCGTCTCCGTGTCCACGCACGCTGTCGTGCGTGGAAAGGGAGATCGCAGGCTCCTTGTAGAAGTTGCGCCCAATAGTGAGGCCGATTTCGCGCGTGATACGGGTCGCAGGGATCGAAATACGCATTTCGGGACTCCTTTCCGTGTGTTTCGCTCTGTTTGAATGTTTAACACACGATATTGCGGTTGACAAGCGGGGAAAAGTTAACTAACAATCATGCTTAATCGTCAATCATTGGGTAGTTTAATGTCCGTACCCGTCAATAACTACCGCGCGCCCACTATCATCCGCCGCGAACAAGTCCAGCCCGAGTTGCTGGGCCTCCCGCCGTGGGTGCATCCCCAGGTCGCCTACAATTTTCTGGATTGGTGCCTGCTGCGAGATACCGCAGAGGGTGAGAAGGCTATCAAAGACGGTGCCAAAGCCTATCTGCCTCATATGTCGGGTATGGATGACGACGAATACGTCGGCTATCTGGAACGCGCGAGCTATTACAACTTCACAGGACGCACCATCGGCGCCATGAACGGCACCCTGTTCCGCCGTCGCCCGGTTCTGGAAGGTGTGCCTGAGCGGTTTAAGGACAACTTGAAGAACGTTTCGTCTGACAATCACGCGTTCTTCGATTACTGCGAGTCGGTCGGTAAGGAACTGATCCATATGGGCCGCGTCGCGGTGCTTCTGGACCTGCCCAGCGCGCCGACGACGACGCCGAAGCCGTATTTCACCACCTACAAGGCTGAGCATATCCACGATTGGGAGTTTGAAAAGCGCGACGGACGCGACGTACTGATCTACGCCGTGCTGCGCGAGTTCAAGATGACCACGAGCCGTGAGGATACTGAGCGTAAATTGCGTGTCAGTTATCGCACGCTGCACCTGGGACCCAACGGCTACTATCAGCACGTCTACCGCAACCCCGATGGGGACGCGGATTTGAAGCCTGAGTTCCGCAGCGAACCTATTGTGCCGAAGCGCGCAGGAAAAACGCTCGACTACATTCCGATTTACATTTTTGGACCTGAGCCAAATGCGTCAGAAGTCCAAAAGAGCCCCATGCTCGACATCGCACAGACAAACGTCTCGCATTATCGAAGCTATGCAGAGTTGGAGCAGGGGCTATTCTATACCGGCTTCCCCGTTTACTACGCGGAAATCGGGCAAGGTGCCGAAGGCGGCGCCGACTACGAATTGGCCCCTAATCGTGTTTGGGAAACGCCTACGGGCACCAAACCGGGCCTGTTGGAGTTCAACGGACACGGGCTCAAGTTCCTTGAGAACGCGTTGGATCGTAAAGAGCAGCACGCGGCCTCGCTGGGCGGACGCATGATCGGCATTCGCACGGCTGCGGTTTCCGAGAGCGACAATGCTGTTCGCATGAAGGAACTGAACGAGCATTCTACGCTCCTGGGCGTCTCTAAGTCGCTCGATGCGGGCTTTACCACGCTTCTCAAGTGGTACCTGCGCTGGGCCGGTGCGTCCGAGGCGGAAGTGAAAGACGTTGAGATCGAGTTCAACAAGGACTTCGTGTTCGACGGCATCGGCTCTCGCGAGTTCCGCGCCGTTCACGCCATGTATAAGGATGGCATCCTGCCGATTGAGGTCGTTTACGAATACCTCAAGAAGGCGCTCGTCATTCCTGACTGGCTCAGCATGGACGAGTTCAAGAAACTTCTCGACAAGATGGAAAGTTTCCCGAACCAGCCCGACGCCGAAGCGCGGATGAACGGCTATCCCGACAAGCAGTCGGAGATTGACGACGAGAACGCAGAGAAGGAACGCGAAGATGCTGAGAAAGCGCGCGAAGAAGCTGCGGAGATTGCTGCAAAGGCTCCGCAGCCAGCTCCCCAACCTGGGAGTGGCAACCGCCCGCCTCCTGGCCCCGCAAAGACCAATTTGGAGTAATTGAGTGAGCGATAAACTACATATCGATGCCCTGCGTCAGGCTGGGAAGTACCGCGTGGCGAACCCACGCGGGCTTCCTTTTGGTACCTACGACGTGGTGGTGATCCGCTACGTTGACGCGAACAGGGACAAGCACATCATTCAAGGCCTACGCAACACACACGGCGCTCGGTGGGTGCGTTCGATCACAAATGGTGTTTGGGGAGCGTTCGCTCACACGCCCACCCCGGAACGCGAAGACGCGACAGATTAACCAACCTAGTGTTAGTTACGTTGACGCGGCCCGGTACTCATGAGAGTGTCGGGTCGTTGCTTATTTGAACAGGCGGGCCTCGTGCTCGCGCTTGTGTGCGCGAAGCTCATCGACCGTATATCGGCTCTTGTTCGCATCGATCAGCTTGTGATCACGACGGCAGAGCAACATCAGGTTCTCGATGTCATTGATGTCGACAGGCCGATCTGGTGCGTCGCCGCGTGGACCGCCTTCACGGAACGCCACGATGTGCGCATTCTCGGCAAAATTGCCCGCTTCGCCCGTCAACGGATGTGTGTACAGAAATTCGTTGCAGCCCCGGAATTCACAGCGGCCAGCGGCGCGGGCGACGAGGTCCAGCTCTGTCGCCGGTCGTAGCTGTGACCTCGGCACGCGTTCGACGGGCGAAGATTCGCTCAATTTATCAGTCAGTAAAGCCCGTTTGGACACGACGTCCCTCGTTATGTTAACGAATTAGTTACCCGTCCCTGCGACGATGCACTTATTGCGTTTGTTGCATTTATTGCACATATAAGCTAAGCTTGGATGGAGTCAAGCGTAAAGAACGGAGAATGAACATGGCCCGCCGCCTGAACCCCAATACCCCCGTCGTGCCATCAGCGGCGTCGGTTGCATTTGCTTCGAGACTCATCCGCGAGTTGGAAGCCGATGCTGCGCGGTTCGTGCTGCAGGATCGCGAGTCTGGAACGGAGATCGAGATCGACGAAACGGTTTTCGACCTCATCCGCCAGCTGCTCATCACGTTCGCCAATAATCGCGCCGTCTCGCTCATTCCATACGACCACGAGCTAACGACGCATCAGGCTGCTCGCTTCTTAAATGTCTCTCGCCCGTTTCTGGTGAAGTTGCTCGATGAAAATGAAATCCCTCACCGGAAGGTCGGCACGCATCGACGTGTTCGCCTCGAAGATTTACTGACGTACCGAGAGAAAACCGCGACCTCGGCTGACAAGGCCAAGGACGAGTTGGCGAAGATTAGTCAGGAACTTGATATGGGGTACTAGTGCCTGGCTTTACCGCACTCCTCGACTCATGCGTGCTTTATCCAGCACCTGTTCGCGATCTCCTCATCGAGACCGCGAACACGCATGTCTATCGTGCGCGATGGAGTAACCACATACACGACGAGTGGACTGCCAATGTCCTGAAGAACAACCCGAAGGCCACTGCAGAACTTCTAGCCCGTACGCGCCAACTGATGAATGATGCGGTCCCAGACGCTCTCATCACTGGCTATGAGGACCTCTGGTCGCTGGTCGTCGGTATGCATATCCGCAACCGCTTCGGTCTGTGGGAGGCCGATAACCCGTTCACCGACGCCAGCGACCCTATGGGAGACGCCCACCCGGATCAGGTGTCGCAGCGCATCATCGAGCAGGTATGGGAACACGTTCAGATGGAAGACCCGGCGCGCCCTATTCCGTTCTGATGTTAACTACAATAACGAAAGCGGTTGACGACCCAACAGTAGTAAGTTAGTTTGACACTGTGGCGCGTTGAGAGCTTCACCAAAGACGGCAGGACTCGGGTTCGATACCCGATACCTCCACCAAGTAGACATAGATGACTGAGATTGAGAAAGCATATGCCGCTGGCTTAATAGATGGGGAAGGAACAGTTACCCTAACCCGCCGCGATAGGAAGGCAAAATACCGTTGGCCTGTCGTATCTGTTACGTCAACTACCCTAGAGATTATCGAACAACTCGCCAAGTTTGGCGGGTCTGTTCATAAACGGTCACGCCGCATTAAGCATCATAAAGATGTTTGGGTGTGGTCGATACGGGGACAGAAGGCGTTGGCGTTTTTGCGAATGGTGCGACCGTACATGGTTGAGCCATCAAAAGTGACCAGAGCGGACATACTTATCAATGATTACGATGCTGTTACGTGTAGGAACGGTAAGTACACGCCCGAAAAGCACGAAAAAAAGCGCGTATTCGAGGCGGAGTTTATGTCTAGTTGATGGGGGTAAAATGGTTTCGACTGGCGGCGAGTAGGTTGTTTGAGTGTCACGAAAAGTAAATGCCAACGATAACTTCGTTGTCGAGGACTTCCGCATCGCTGCCTAACGGCACGAGCGGGTAGCCCCTCACCGGCGCTTCGTAGGGGGTGCGCGCTGTAACCAAGCACCCCTACCTCGACCCCGTTTTGGGGCTCTTAGTGAAGTGCGAGTAACAGGTGTTGCTGAACATCGCACCAGTAGTTGCCGATACTGGACCCGGCAAGGTCGGACTGAGAGCCCCAACACTGGGTTGGGTACACTGAAAGGACCGTAACCAAGTGATTCCTTGGAAGCCTCTGCAAGGGTGGAGGGTCACTACGGATTGCAGTTCGTCACCACTAAACTCTCCGAGAAACACAGTAATGTGGGGGAGGGTGTCACACGAAAGGCCATGTCTGGCACGGTGGGCAAGTGGTTGCGGATCTTTCAATGTACCTAGTTATACGGTCGGGCAATGAGGTCGTGGGTGCCTAGTGATCACCTATACGGTCTTTACCCTGCGGAGTCACTACCGTTACCGCCTAAAGCGGAAAAGCCGTGCCAGTTTTTGTAAATGGAGCTAACATATGTCACGCAAACTACCCTACGCCAACACGAACCCCGTGCTGGAATTGGCCAAGATGACGAACATCTTGGAGAAGAAGCGCTTCGCGGCGCAGACCGGACACTCAAGACGCCGCGTCTCGCCCCGTTTGACAGATGAACAGCGTGTTGAAATTCCGTGTTATAAGCGGAAGGCGGAACATTTCCCGCTCTACATGATGCGGGCCAGCGCCGCCAAGACTATCGATCAGCGCCTCAAGGAAGCTGGCGTTAAGGGCATCCGCCCCGCCGACACCTATCGTGGGCGCGTCCGCAACTATCGCATGAAGCGTGGCGAGTTCGCGCAGCGTTGATGGACCCGCTCATTCCTCAAGTGCGTACCCTCACCGGGTGGAAAGGAAAGAAATGTTACAGGACATCGGGTACCGCATCGGACAAGTGCTGGCCTTGTTCTTTCTTGCGGGACTAGTTCCGCTCATTCTCGGCTTCTTTATCGCGTTTGGCGTATCGATGGTTGATATGCTTACTCCGGGGCCGATTACGCCGACCATTAAGGCGCTTGTAGGCTGGCCCGCAGACGGCAGTAACTACGGCGTCCGTATGTTCGTAGGAATGCTCGTGTCACTTCCCATCACGGCATACTTAGTCATTCTTGGTGTTGCCGAGATTTCGAGGAATTAGATGCTGGCGCACAGTCTGAAAACCTACTTCCCGTCCGCGCCGCGCCCTGCGGGGGACATTGCTCCCCAGGACTTCGCTCAGTACGTGAAGAAGTATCCGAAGATCGCTGCCCACGTGGCGCGGGCATGTACGCAGCGGCAGGCGGCGTTCCTCCGGTATCTCTGGAAGGACAGGCTTAACTGTGAAATCGACCGTGGGTTAGTCTTGACGTGCGAGTTCATCGCCAAGCGCGGCTTGTTATTTGCCTTCCTTAATACTGACCCGACAAACGAGGCCACTGAGAAATTTATTACGATTTACGATGCCATAACCTATGGGATGCACAACAAATGACCGGCCCAGCGCAATGTGGAGGAAGGTTCGTGATCCGCCGTGACGGCGTGGCAAGCGCCTTCCTCTTTATTGGCGCCCGAGACTGTCACGGAAACTATCAATGGGTAGAAGACTTGACGGAGGCAGCGATCTTTGGTATTAAATGGGCTTCCCTCCTTGCGCAACGGTTCCAAAGCGAGTTCGATGGGACTGTAGAAGCCTTGTCATTCGACCGCGCAAGTCGAGAATACTGTCAGAAGGTCGAAGAAGACTGCGTAGAAAAAGGCTTCTAATCCGGTTCGAAGGGTATGCCGGAAACTACTACTACCTGAGCCAGAGCCCTCACGGGTTCTCTTGGGTGTCTGACCCTTCCCGTGCCACGGTTTACACGCGGCACAAGGCCCGCAAGGCGCTCACAAGGCTCCTGCGGGCCTTTTTGTCTATAATCCCTGAGATTGTTCATCAAAAATATTAACAAAGCCCTTGACAAGGTAAATAAAGTTGGTTAATCCTTCTAACACAAGTTGTTGGAAGGGTTCTGACAACATTCATGTCCAAATCGGTGACGAGGACTAATGGCACTAATCACTTACTCCGCTCGGGCGGATGTTCCCGAGGACCTTGCTGAGTTCGTAAAGGAAGTTGACGGCAAGTTCACTGTCGATGTTGGCCCCAAGGTCAAGATCAACGAGTTCCGCGATAACAACATCGCGCTGAAACAGGAGCGGGACGCTCTCAAGGAAAAGCTGGGCAAGTATTCCAGCCTTGGGGACGATCCGACGAAATTGACCGACGAACTGCGCGTCCTCCGTGAGGTCGATCAGTTAGTCAAAGACGGGAAGCTGAAAGGCAACGACGCGATCAGCGCCGAAGTCGAGAAGCGTCTCAAAGAGGCCCGAGAAGGCTACGAAGCCCAAATTCGGGACCTGACGAACAAGGTGGGTGCAGCGGACCAGAAAGCCGCTCAGGCCGACCAACGGTGGCGGGGAAGTGTTCTTGATCAGCGTATCACGAATGCCGTCCTTGCCGAGGATTCGAACGTAAACCCTGCCACGCTGCCCGACGTTCTGGCACGTGCGCGCGGCCTCTATACCGTCACTGACGACGGCAAGTTGGTTCCGAAGCAGGGTGACACGGTTGTTTACGGCTCCGATGGTGAGCCTATGCAACCGAAGGAATGGCTGACCAAGGTGCTTGCTGATGCACCCTACCTTGGAAAGGCCTCTGCTGGCGGCGGTGCCGATGGCGGTGCAGGTGGGAAAGAGTTGGGCGGGCTCTCACAAGACGCTTTCAACAAACTCTCTCCCGAGGAACGGATTACGCGCTTCCGCGCGGCCCAAGGTGGTCGCCGGTAACGCACCAACTGCCGACCGATGGGTTCCTATTCATCGGTAAGCCTCGCACTCCGGGGGAGTTAGCGGGTCGATTTCCGGCTCAACCCTAACGACTGCGTAAGCGGGCGTTAGATAAGCTAACTCCCCGTCACATAGTGTGACGGGTCACTGCCAAAACAGGAGAATTTACCTATGGCAATGACTCTGCTTGAGGCCTCCAAGCTCAATTCTGGCGAGGTCGTTCGTAATGGCGTGATCGAGATGTTCGCGCGCAACTCTGACGTTCTGGCGGCGCTGCCGTTCATGGACGTACAGGGCGGCTCGTATGCCTACACGCAGGAAGGCTCGCTCCCCGGCGTTGCGTTCCGTGGCGTTAACGAGGCCTACGACGAGAGCGTCGGCGTTCTCAACCCGCAGGTTGAAGTTCTGCGTATCGCTGGTGGCGATCTTGACGTGGACAAGGCCATCCTCGCCATGCACGGCGAAGGTGTCCGCACCACGCACGAAGCTGCTAAGGTGAAGGCTCTGTCCCTCTACCTCACGAAGAAGATCATCAAGGGTGACTCCACCGTTGACGTTCGTGAGTTCGACGGCTTGCAGAACCGCATCACCGGCTCGCAGAAGATCGCTAACGGCTCGACCAATGGTGGCGACGTGCTCTCGATGGCCAAGCTTGACGAGGCTATCGACGCCGTTGACAACCCGACCCACCTGATCATGTCGAAGGCTATGCGCCGCATCATCACCGCCGCTGCGCGCGACGTTGATGTTGGGGGTTACATCTCCTACACGACTGACCAGTTCGGTCGCAAGATCACCAACTACAACGATCTGCCGATCCTGATCGCTGACTACGACGACACGGGCGACCGTATCCTCGACTTCGATGAGCTTGGCTACACGGGTTCGACCGCTACGGCTACGTCGATCTACGTCGTGTCGTTCGGTGAGAACATGCTGACTGGTTTGCAGAACGGCATCATGCAGGTCAATGACCTGGGTGAGCTTGACAGCAAGCCCGTGAAGCGTACTCGCGTCGAGTGGTACGTTGGCCTTGCTGCTCTGCACGGTCGCTGTGCGGCTCGCCTGTACGGCATCAAGACGGGTGCTGCTGCGGTCTAATCCGCAGCACTACCCTCCCGAGTAATCTAACCGCCACACAGGAGAAACCACAATGGCAGTTAACGCAAGCAAGGTGAACATGGCGTACGACAAGGGCGCCTCCGCTCTCCTCCGTAACGTCTCTGACGGCGCGGAAACCTCTACCGCCACGGAAACCGCTGTTTCGCTCAAAGAGCTTGACACGGCGTACTGGCACGCAAATGAAATCCCGCACGGCGTTTTCGAAGTTGGTGTCCATGTTACGGCCCTCAACCTCTCGACCAACACCTACGCGATTTCGCTTCTCGTTGACGACGCTTCGGGCCTCAATGACAGCCCGGTCACTATCGCGTCGTACAACATCACGGCGACCGGCTTCTACAAGTTCCTTGTGGACAGCAAGTCGATCCCCGGCCTCGACGCCGACTCGTCCGGCACCGACAAGTGGATCGGCATCCGCGTCACCATCGCTGGTGTTGCTGACAGCCCGTCCATCACGTACGGCGCTTGGATCGGCAAGAGCATCGCAGCCTAAGCCTGCTGCACGAACAAAGAGTGAGGGGCCTAGTGCCCCTCATTTCTTAACAGCATACTCATATCAACAAGCCAGGAGCCAGCAATGGCAGTTACACCCGACAATCCGCTTGGAATGGGGCCATCCGCCAAACTTGGTGAGAAGCCTACTCCCGATTTTCGCCGCCCCAAACGGCCCGATAAAGCTATCGTCATTGTGTGGGACGCGGAAGGTACGCCGCACAACATCGCGCGCGGCAATCTTCATGACGCGCTGAGCCGCCCCGGCTGGTCCATCCGCAGTCCTGCTGCGAAGCAGTTTGCTGCCGAAAACCAGGCGTCCGAAGACGATAATACTGAGCCCGATCAAGGCTCTAGCCCTGAACAGACTGAACTTGATACGGCAATGGACGCGCTCAACGAATTGCGTATCGAGGCCGAAGCGCTTGGAGTAACAGTCGATCAGCGCTGGGGCAAGAAGCGCCTTGCCGCTGAAATTGAGAAGGCAAAAGCTGTATCCGACGCGGAATGAGCACCTGCACAATAATCTGTAAACCATATTGGGGGCGTTTAGTTGAAAACTAGGCGCCCCTAATGTTATTCAGACTTACGCAGCGGTAACAAAAAGAGGGCAAATGACACATACAACATCACTTGAATTGTTGCATGAGAGACTAATTATCAAAGTGGACAGCCTTCACCGAGACACTCAACGGCGCATCGACAGTTTTGACGATCTTGTCAAACTCGCTGAAAAAGCGAAGGAAATTCACGCGCTGTTAGCGCGGGCAGTATCCGTTAAAGTTCTTGACGAACTTAACGAGGTTGCGTAAACTCCGCTAACAATTATCTCAAGGGATTACGCGGATGGCGTTCACTTTTACTGTCGAAGATGGATCACTCGTCGCGGGCGCCAACAGTTACGTCTCTGTGGCGACTGCTGATGACTACTACGTCATCGATCCCAATTTTTCAGCAACGTGGACTGCGTATACCAATACGCAGAAGGAATATTACTTGGCCTGGGCCACGCGTCTTCTTGACCAGAAGACGAAGTGGAACGGCGACAAGTACACCGAGACGCAGGCGCTCCGCTGGCCTCGCCAGTACGTCAAGGATGCTGACGGCGATCTGATCGCCATCACCGAAATCCCGCAGCAGTTGCAGCATGCCGTTATGGAATTGGCGAAGTGGTTGGCGACGAACGACCCGACGACCGGGCCTGATACTGACGCCTTGAAGCGCATCGCCGTGGACGTGATTGAAATCGAGTGGCAGGATGGCTCTTTTCAGAGCGACTACCCTTCCCTGATCAACCAGCTTCTCTGGCCTCTCGGGCGCTTCGCCACGGGCGGACCTAGTTTCGGACGCATCGTGCGAGGATAATCTTATTGGGTATTTCAGCCGCCAAGATCAGCAGCCTTGTCCTGAAAGCGTTTCAGAAGACAGGTGATCTGCGCACGACCGTTACCTTTCAGCGTCTAACCCCCGGAGCTTACGACCCGTCAACGGGTGCTGTTGCTGTGACGGAAGTCGAATATACCGTGACCAACGCCGTCCTGACGGCTATCTCGGGCATGGAGTTTGAGTGGTTCCCGGCTGACCGTAATACGCAGAAACTATTGATCGCAGCAGAAGACCTTCCCGTGACGCCTACCACGACGGATAACGTCGTCATCGGCGGTACGACGTGGGAAATCACACGCGTCAAGAGCGTCCCAGGCGCGTCTCTCTATATCCTCTACATCATGGAGCCGTAACATGACGGCAAAGGTTGTAGGCACAGACGCGTGGCTCAAGCAGTTCGAAAAGGAAGTCGAACAGTTCGAAGACAAGTGCGCCGACGAAATGAAGCAGGCGGCGCGCGTCCTCACTGAGGCGCTGTTCAGCCGCACGCCTGTCTGGTCCGGCGAATCTGTGCGTAACTACGTATGGGGCATAGGCAAGGCTCCGGCTGGCGGTTCCAAGGGACAGATCGGCCCGAAACCGCCACCCCGCCCGACGAGCATGATGCAGTTGGGTGAGGAAGACAACCGCCCCGCCAACGAAGCTGCGGCACGCGCCGATATGAACGGGGTCCTGAACACCTACAAGAAGATAGATAAGCCGCTGGTGGTAACAAACCTGATCGCGGCGAAAAAGTGGGACCTGATTGACAATGGTAACGCGCCGTTCCCCGGACAGGGGCGTAACCCTGGTGGCGTTTCCAAACTCGCCATCCAGCGCGCCCGCAACACGTTAAGGAATTTCAAATGAACTTCGACGGCGTTCGTGAGGCTATAGAAACGACTTTCAAGACTGAGTTCGGCACGTCGCATCCTACCGTGCCGGTCCAGTACGAGAACGTGCGCTTCCGCCAGCCAACAGGCGGGCCGTGGGTGGATATTCGGATCATTGAGGGCGACTACGTGCGCCAGAACCTCGGCTCGTCTCAGAAGTATCGCGGGTTCGGCGTCATCAATGTAACCTGCCTTGTACCAGAGGAAACCGGCACCGTGTTGATCAACGCGATCACCGACCGGGTGTTCAACATTCTAGCGGATCGCCAGTGGAACGTGGCGGGCGACAGCCTGAACACCTACGGAGCCGAGAAGCGGACTCGTGGTGTCGTCAACGGTTTTTACGCGAAGAACGTCATGGTGGAGTTTCGGTTCGATACGGAGATAGATCGTTGATGGGTGACGGGAACCAGACGCCAGCCGACTACGCCTTTAGAATATCTAGTAATTTCAACTGCCTAGTATATTACAACATTCACGGCCTGATCCTCGCAGGAGTCCCAGCAAAAGAAATCTCGATTAACATGATGCTGATGTATGACCCACACCATAAAACAGTAATTAGTATCAAAGGCGTCCCTGCAATTAGTATTTCGGTACGGTCAGAGTTAGATGAAGGCAAGATATACTTTGACGAAGTACCACATTGCGGGATTGTTCCACCGCTTTTGCACATCTTTATGGAAGGCCGGAAAAGTCAACCTACGGCTATATAAACGGTTGACAAACAATCTAACGCGTGTTACCAAAATTAACGGTTAACCGCCACCTACAGGAGTTTACGGATGGTCGCCATCAACGGCGCGGAGTCGAACCGCGCATCGCTTCGCTACATTGCCGAAGCCTCGTGGGGAACCACGCCCGGTAGTGGCGTGTCCAAGGAGCTTCGCTACACGTCTTCGTCCCTTGTCACCGGCAAGGAAACCAAGACTTCCGACGAAATTCGCGCTGACCGCATGGTCAGCAACATCATTGAAGTCGCGGGCACGTCCAGCGGAGACATCAATACCGAAGTCTCTGCGGGCAGCAACGACGACTTCATGCAGGCATTCTTGCTCGGCGCATGGTCGAAGGCGATGAACTTCCTGCTGGTCAAGGGTGCGTCCGTCAGCGTCACCGATGTTGATGAAATCACTATCTCTGGTGCCGACTGGACCGATTGGGTCGCTGACAATCAGTGGCTCAAGCTTGAAGGCTTCGCCAACCCTGCGAACAACGGCTACGTCTCGATCCTCGGCGCGCCCGCCTTCTCTGGTGGCAACACGGTCATCACCGTCGATCAACTTACGCTGGTTGCCGAAGCCGGTACTGCCTACACGAAGGTGATGGACGCGGGTGACGTTCTTGCTGTCAGCACGGCGATCAGCTTTACGGCTGGTAACACGGTTGATGGCGGCGGCGGCAACGCTTTCGGCAGCGTCAAGAAGGGCCAGAAGGTCTTCCTTGAGGGCTTGCAGAAGGGCACCGGCACAGTCACCGTGACGGCAACCGATCCGACTGAGGGCGCGACGATCACTGTCTCTGACGGCGTACAGTCTGTCGTGTTTGAAGTTCGTACCGACGCTTCACTTGTCGCGGAAGGTAATGTTCACGTTGCCCTGTCCGGCACCGAAGCTACGATGGCGTCGAACCTCGCCGCAGCGATCATGGGTCAGTTCGTCCAAGAGAACATTCGCGTGTCGGCTGTTGCGGCTGCTGCGGTTGTTACTCTCAAGAACCTGCGCGGCGCTGGCGGCTCTATCGCAACGTCCGACGCGGTGGCGTTCACTGTCGTCACGTTTGCTGGCGGCTCTGCTTCCAAGTCCGGCATCTTCACCGTCGATACGGTTGTCGATAACGACACCTTCACCACGGTCGAGACGCTGACGGCTGATGCTAACGGCGGCGGTCTGACGGTTGTCGTCAAGGGCTCGCATCTGCGCAACCCCGGCACGCTTGGTGACATCACCAAGCAGTCGTTCTCTATGCAGACCGGCTTCGAAGACGTGACTAAGTATTTCAACCGCACCGGCCTGCGCATCGGCTCGTTCTCCATGAGCGTCGCGGCGAAGGAACTTGTGACGGCTAATTGGTCGGTGATGGGCGGTAACGTCTCTCACTCGTCCACGGACGTGCTGGGAAATACAGGTGCCTACACGGTTCTAGCCACGACCAACACCGAAGTCTTCAACGCTACGGCGAACGTCGGCTCCATCTATAAGGATGGTTCTGTCCTGTCGTCGGCTATCCGCTCTATCGAGTTGAACGGTGATGCTTCGCTTCGCGAGCAGCCTGCCGTTGGTTCGAAGTTCCCTGCCGGTATCGGCTACGGGCGCTTCATGCTCTCGGGCTCGCTGTCTGCGTACTTCGAAGACTTCTCGTTCTACGACGACTTCATCAACCACACCACGACCTCGTTGCAGTTCAACTTCGAAGACGTGGATCACATCTCGTACTACTACACTGTTCCGGCGATCAAGATCACGAGCGATCCGATTTCTCCGAACGGTATTGATCAGGACGTGATGGAAGACATGGAGTGGGAGGCCCAGCGCGATCCTGTGCTCAACACTCAGTTCATGATTGACCGCTTTTCGTCGGTCTTCCCTTCCTCGGTAGCCTAAAGTCTGGCGCGGCACCGAGTGGCCCCTGACGCTGTTTCGCTCCTTTCCGGCGTCAGGGGCCTGCCAGTTCACTGCTAAGGACGTTTGGAGACGTTATGACCGAACTTGCCGCGAGCCCGCTGCTCCCTGATCCACACCCGCTTGATACGGGATACAATCTGGACTTGCTCCGCAAGTCTGGTTTTTATGTCGTTACCAATCCCACTGGCGGTTCGCTCGCGAGCGGGTCCTACTTCGTACGTGTGACTGGTGCTAACGTCGGCGGCGTTCGTAAGCAGGTACAGGAAGCGGTTTCTATCACAGACAGCAGCTACTACGCCCGCTCGCTCGGTACTTCTGGCTGGGGCGCGTGGGCACAGGTAGGCGGTGGTGGCGCTGCTGCTGATATTGCCTACACAGATATGTTCGATGACTACGGCAACGGCACTGACACGACTGTCGGTGAAGTGCTTGACACGCTGCCAACTTACATCGTTGCTCTGATCAACGCGAACGGTCCCGGCGCATACTTCGGCGCATACTTCGGCGCATACTTTGATGCTGTGCAGCGCGGCACGTGGACACCTAACCCCGGCGTCACATCGATCAGCTCAGACGGCTTCGCACAGACCGGCACTGGTGGCAACGTTGCCGCCGCTACTATTTCTGCCAGCAACCTCAACGAGGCGTCTCCGCGTCTCCGGTATAACTCACTTTCGTCGGTTGGTAACTCGGCTGGACCGTATCATTCGACGTTGTTCCTGTATCCGGGTGCGACGACGTATGGTGGCTTCGAAGCTTCGTTCATCTTCGCCACAGCCGGTACTATCGGCACGACTGAGCGCTGCTTCGTCGGTTTGGTTGGCTTGAACAGCAACAACCTCATCAACGGCTCTGGTGCAACGCCTGACAGTATCTCTGGTCAACATTTGTTTGGCGTCGGCTTCGATGAAGGGGACTCTAATTTCTCCTTGTATCATTGCGCCGGTTCTGGTACTCCTACGCAGGTTGACCTTGGTGCGAATTTCCCAAATACGCCGGATCAGGTCTACATCTTGAAGATCACCAATCCGCGTGCCGGTGGTTCGTTCTCTTATTCGTTGGAGTGCGTCGGCACCATCAATACGGCGACCGGCACGATTTCTTCAAATATCCCGGCTGCTGGAAACGCGCTCGGTATGCGTGCGCAAGTTGCCAACGGCACTACGGCTGGGACGGTTTCGATCGACGTTCATCATATGATGTGGCGGACAAAACTGGCAGGCTTCTAATACACTACCAACCACTCTAACCAGACGAGAGTAACATGACTAAGACTACCAAAACGGCTCCCGAGCCGACCGTTAACGTTGATGAAATTGATCTCGATAACATCACCGTCGATCCTGATAAGCCCGTCGTGAAGTCGCTGTTCGATCTCTATGAGACGGATGTGACGGAAGAAGAAGAAGGGCGCTGGTTCACGGACGTTGCGCCGGGAGCCGACTTCAAAATTCGTCGCTTCACGGCGAAGGCTGTTCAAAACTATCGCACCAAATTGCAGCAGGCTTTCTCCAAGTATGCTGACAAGAAAGGGGTCTTCCCCGATCACATCGCTGAGCGCATCGTCAATGAACAGATGTCTGTGGTGGTTGTTGATTGGCGTGGTCCGGCTATTACTGACCGCGAAGGTAATCCGCTGGCATATTCGCCAGAGGCGGTTAAAACGCTTCTGAAACAACTTCCAAATCTACAACTCCAACTGCTGATGATTTCGATGGACATGGCCAACTTCCGAACGGCTGAGCGTCAGGAAATTGAGGGAAACTAAAGGCCACCCTCGATTACTGGCTTAGGAATAGTACCAAGGCCAGAAATCGTGGGTGGTTGGAAGACCTCAAGAAAGAAGGCGTCGCTGTCAAGTCGCTTGACAGCGCGCCTGTTCTTATGGCGTCGGCGCAGTGGCTCTACAACGCCTTCGAAATGCTTTCGTCAAAACGGCTGTATATCGACGGGCGTCCGCAAGCCGTTCAATTATCGGAAATTCTTGCGTACGCGGATTTCGAGGAAATCCATGATGCAACCATGCGCGATGACCTTCTTTACATGGTCAGCAAATTGGACGCTATCTATTTGGATTTCCACATAAATAGACGCCAACCGCGCAACGCGGGTGGGAAACCTCAACGCCCTAGACGTTAAAGATATTTACTTGTGTCAAGTAAATTAACATGCTAGGGTTAACCCGCTTATCCGTTGGAGTTTCCCACATTGGCCCTCGAACTTCAAATCAGCGCCGGTAACGCCAAAGCCAATCTTGAGGCCGTTACCGCCGCCGCGAAGAACCTAAAAGCCGCGCTTGACGGGATGCCGCAGGCGACGCGGTTCACTAACCTTGTCAAGGCCTTCAACGGCATCACCGGGGTCCCTGCTGGCGCCATCACGTCTATTGATAGTCTGGCCCGCGCCGTCAACCAACTTGGCGCTGCGAAAGACTTGTCAACGCTGGCGCGCGGGCTCAACTCCATCGGTCGCGTTGACATCGCCAAGGTTACGGCGAACGTCAAGGCATTGTCCACGGCTCTTGCCAGCATCCGCATTCCTCCAGGCCTCGCACAGGCTGGCGCGGCGCTCAATAGTTTCGCGGCGGCTGCGCAGAACGCATCTGCACAGACGCGCAGCCTCACCGCATCCATGCGCGGGTTCCGGGTCCCGTCCGCGCTTCTCAACAGCGTCAATCAGGTCAATTCGCTGAGCGCTGCCATGACCAACGCGCGGGCGAACACTGCCTCGTTCGGCTCTGGTATGAACTCTCTCAATGGTGTGCTCGCCGGTTTCGGTGTCACGCTCGGCGCTGTCGGGTTCGGGCGGTTCATTTCAGGCCTGAACGACATTGAAAAGCAGATGTCTTCGTTCAAGTCGATTGTTGACGTATCGATGAAAGACGTAGGCGGTTCGGCTGCATCTCTTGACGTGCTGCGAGAAACGGCAAACCGGCTCGGCCTGCCGCTGCGTGAACTTGTCGATACCTATCCGAAGTTCGCCACCGCGATCCGTCTGTCAGGACAGAGCGGCGCGGAAGCCAATCAGATTTTCAAAGACCTGTCTGTCGGCCTCGCGGGCGTTGGTGCTGATGCCATCAAGACCCAGCGCGTGTTCAAGGCCGTTGAGCAGATGTTCAACAAAGGCACGGTCACTGCCGAAGAATTGAAGCAGCAGTTGGGTGACGCAATCCCCGGCGCTGTTCAGTTGTTTGCACGGTCGATGGGAATCGGCACCGCAGAACTTACGAAGATGATGGAAGCCGGACAAGTCGCTTCCAGCAACGTCGGCAAGTTTGCTGCCCTGTTGGCGCAGGAGATGGGTCCTGCTGCCGAAGCGATGGCGAAGACGTGGATCGGCGCGTCAAACCGCATGGCCAACGCGTGGGCAGAACTACAGATGTCCGTCAGCGGCAGTTTCTTCGACGCCATCACTCCGTCTGTAGGCAATCTCGCCAAGGCTGTTCAGGATTTCGTAAGTTCCGGTGCTGCGGCGTCTCTCGGAGCAACGCTCGGATCAATTGCCTCTGTGGCCATTGATCTTGGTGCTGCGATCACCAATCTGCTGTCTGGTCCGTTCGGCGGTATTACTACCGTGTTCGGAGGCGTTGTCGTCGCTGCGGGTACGCTTGCCGCTACGTTCAAGACCCTCGGCATGGCCGCGAGTGTTCTGAGCCTGTCGTCGCTTGCGCCGCTGGTCACTTCTCTCGGTAGCATCGGTATGGCGGTAGCGTCCGCTGTGGCGTCGTTCGTGATGCTTAATCCTGTGCTCGCTGCCGTTGGGGCTGCAATCGCTGCGGCTGTCGTTGCTTACAATATGTTTGCTGGCGCAACGTCTAGTGCGGCACAGAGCGCCGACCAACTGTATACGGCTGCGCAAGGTATCAACGGCGAAGTTGATACGATGGGCGAAGCGATGTACGCCGCCGCCAACGCTTCGAACGATTGGGGCATCAGCACTACGCAACTTGCGCAGGCGCAGCAGGTTCTTGGGGCTGAGATCGGTGTTATCCAGGGCCTTATTGCCAACTACAATGAGCAGTTGAAGGCTGGCTCACTTACTGCCGAAGAACACGCGCAGAAGATGGAAGAACTCGCCGCCCGCATGGATAAAGTGCAGGAGGCGATGACCAACGCTGCGCGCGGCGCTGAGAAGTATAGTTCAGCAATGTCAGGCGCAAGTAGCGCCACCAGTTCTGCCGCCGACGCGTCTGACAAAGCGTCCAACAGCTATCGCAGTATGGACTCAAGCATGAGCAGCGCCACGTCTCAGGCTAGCAGCCTTGAGAGCGCGTTGCAGTCTCTCGCCTCTACGCAGCGTCAGGTTGAGAGCAGCACGACGAGTTTTACGCTTACCAACGGCGGTAACTACGGTACGAGCATGCCGGAAGCGAAGGGGCCTATCGGCTTCGAAGGAAGTATGTTCGACAGCGGGTCGCTGTTCTCTGGCGGCGGTATCTCACACAAGGGGACCAACAAGAAGTGGCGTAACCTCCCCGCTGCGCTGTGGAAAGGCGCGCCGAAACTTGCCGGTGGTATTGAGAATACGAACCAAATCCTCGGTTCTGGCGGTATCCCTGCCGTACTCCATCCCAACGAAGCCGTCGTACCTCTGACAGGTGGTGGCGCGATCCCTGTTGCTGGCGGTGGTGGTGATATGTCGGCAATCGCCGGTATCATGAGTGCGATGTATACCGTGCAGATTGACACGAAGGCGGAAGTCGCGCGTGTCAGGGAAGCTGTGAACGCCAATACGTCTGTTCTCAAGAACAGCATCGACAAAGTGGCCCTCGGTATTGCCGCCGTCGTGAATGGCGTTGCTGCGCTCAAGTCGTTCGGCGGTGGCGGTGGTATCTCAGGCGGCGGCACAAGCGGCGGTGGTACCCTCGGACTTGGCGGCTCTGCTGGTGGCAACATCGGTACGGGCGGCGCACTGACTGGCGGTACCGGAGGCTCCGGTACGCTGTTTGAGTTTGCTCAGCAGGCGAAGTCCTTGAGCAACGCTCTTTCGCAGGCCAATGATCGTGCCGAGTCGATCTGGAATAACGCGCCGTACTTCCAGTACGGTACGGGCAACGCCCCACGCATCATGCTCAACCCTGGTGATCGTCAGGCATACGCCGACGCGCAGAACGCGGCTGGATATGCTGCGTCTGCCTACGAGGATTATCTGTGGTCTAACCCGACGCTCGCCGCCGCCTACTATCGTGAGATGGCGCAGAACGCGCAGACGCCGCAGATGAAGTCGAACTACGAAACCCGCGCGAAGCAGTTCGCAAGCGGACAGCGTTACGGCGGTACCAATAGTTTCTCTATGGGCTTTGCCACAGGTTCACCGAATGCTTGGAAAGATACACGGGGCGGCTTCTCCGCGACGTTGCATCCTGATGAAGCAGTGATCCCACTTCCTGATGGACGTAGTGTTCCTGTCCAGATGCCAGCAGAAGTGTCGGCGCTCATGGATACGTTGACGCGCGAGTATCGCGGCACGAGCCGTATGGGCGAGTCCATTGTGTCTCGCAGCCGTACGAGCGTAGCAAGCGTTGCCCCGCGTTCGGAAGGCCGCGCGCCGATCACTATTCAAATGAATATCCAGACTCCCGATGCTGCGAGCTTTAGCAAGTCTAAGGCACAGATCATGCAGGAGTTCAAATCCGAGTTTGACCGCATCGGCGCACGTCTTGGCGCAGCCAATAAGCGGGAAGACCCGACGCAGCGTAATAAGAAGGCATAAGGAGCGACATGCCTCAGTTTATCGGTCCATACACGTTCCAGCCGCAGCCTAACCCTACCACTGGCGGTGGCGGGGGAGGCGGCGCTGACTGCGCTAAGGTCAGCAGCATTGCGGTCATGAGCATATCAAAAGCGCTGGGGCTTAGGTCGTCCTGGGTTGGTATGTGTCCGTTCCCGGCTGAGTTCTGCGTACCACAGCCTTGCGACGGCGCCGCGCTTGTGCCTGTGCCTGTTACGCCACTGCCTACGCCTGAGAAACTGACCAACTACGCTAACTCGTCGTATGGTCAGCCGATCCCGCTCGTATTCGGCGCGGACAAATTGAAGGGCAACGTCATTTGGGCGAACAGCACACCCAACTACTACACGATCCAAGATACCGGCGAACAGGGGCTTTACTACAGCGTCAATTTCGCTCTGGCGATCTGCGAGGGTGAACTTGCGAACGTCCTGCGTATCTGGTCGAACAACGTCCTGATCTTCGACAACACGGCAGACACGGACGTGAACGGCGTCGTGCAGGCCGACGCTGACGGCAATCTCAAGTCATTGCAGATCGACATCACCGATCCAGCGGGTCCGTTCGGCAATCTCAGCATCAGCAACAAGGTCACGAAGTTCACGATCTTCAAAGGTACTGAGTCCCAACTTCCTCCGCAGGCGATGATCGACATCGAAGGTGTCGGCACAACACCCGCGTATCGTGGTGTCGCCTACATCTTTGTTGAGAACTACGTGTCGGCTGACAACGCCGTTCCTGATCTGGCTGTCGAAGTGCTGGCTAACACGACCGGCATCACGCCGCGTTCGTATTTCCAGTTCCCGTCACCGATTGAGGAGTTTGATGACGCGCAGAGCTTCTTCCTGACCTATGATCCGAGCTTCAACACGATCACGGTTCACTCGCGAGACTCGACCGGCACGGGCGCCGGTCTGAATGTCGAGGGCTACACGCTGATCAACAACACGACGTTCGAACAGATCAGGCAGTTGACGGTAGAGCCTAACTTCACCGGCTCATTATATTTCCGCGCTCGCCAAACGCTGACGCTATCCAACGGACATTATCTGCAAGGTGCGAGCTTCGGGAACGCGCATACGATCAGCGTCATCAACGCCTATACAGGGCTTGTCAACGACATCTTGGGTCCTGGCGGCGCTACGTTGACGACAATGGCAAGTGACGGCTTCGCCTCGTTGCAGGATACGTGTATCTCGTTCGTTGCGCGCGGCGCTGACGGCATGCCTGCTGACATCTTCCTCGGGTTCAGTGTGTTCAGCGGTTGTTATGCGTTCGCACAGGTGGATGCGAGTAACAACACACTGCATATGCTGAGTTTCAACAACGCCGTGTTCACCAACGGTTATGACGTATTCGCCTATGCCATTCAGTTGACCCCGGCGCTACAGGCGGCTAACCCGACCTTTGCGGACGGCACTACGAGCACGTACGGAACAAACGTTTTGTGCGTGACTGCCGCTCGGAATGAGAAAACCGAGATTGCTATATGGGTAATCTCGTACGACAATTCGTACGTCGAAGCTACGCCGTTCGCTCCGGTTCATACTGAGATTGATACTATTTCGTTGTCGCACTTCTTCGGTGAAGGCGTCGCAACGCAGGTAGCCAAACTTATGTACGACACTGAGGACGGCACCGTTATCATCGTTGCGCGCTGTACTGAAGTCGGTCTGAGCAACTTTGCGCGTATGGTCAAGTACAACCCGTACTCCGGCGAAGTGATCTGGTCGGTTCCGGTCAAATACTCAAACAATTCCACACGAGGGTGGGCATCGTCGGAGATGATCACCAACAGCACGTACGCGTGGCTTGAGTGGCCCCAGGATCGTATCTATCAGATCAATACCGTAGACGGAACCGTCACCATCCCCATCTACGACCTGACTGCCGAGAGTCTTCCCGGTACCGCCGATACGGGTACTGGTCAATTCTACAACGGCTTTGAGAACACGCTTACCTACGTCACCGACGAGGCGACGAACCAGATTTGCAAGGTCTACCTCGGACGCACCGCGCGGTCTGCGGTGACGGTGAGTTCTGTTGTTGGTCAGTTGTTGGAGCGCGTAGGCGTCAGCGACGAATTGATTGGTGTGGATGACCTGACGGCGCTGACGCTGGACGGCTATACCATATCCGCGCCTACGCCGTTGCAGTCGGCGTACAATGAACTAGGTACTGTCTTCACGTTCGACATCATCGAGAGCAACGGACAGATCGTCTACAAGGGGCGCGGCGCCGCATCTGTAGCAACCGTTCCGAATGAAGACCTTGCCGATGTTGATCAGAACGGCTGGCTTGCTGAGCGAACCGATCCCGACTTCGCCGCTGCGCGTAAGATCACTATCACGTATCGTGACATCGGTCGTGAGTACGAGCAGAACGTTCAGAACTTTGTTCTGCCCAAGTACACGAACCTAGACTTCGATGCGGACGCGCCGATTGAAGTCACGGTTCCGATTGTGCTTGATGCTGAGACGGCGAAGACGTTGGCAGAAGTGTTACTCTACTCCAAGGTCATTTACGAGACGAGTTTCAACTTCCGCATCCCGCGCCGGTACGCCTACTTGGAGCCGGGTGATACGGTCACGCTTACCATGTCTGGTACGCGCGACGTTGTGTGCCGTATCCGTGAATTGTCGGAAGGCGCTGACGGCTTGATCGAAGTGACGGCGGTTCTTGAAGACCCCGAAATCTATACCGATCAGGTCAACGTGTTCGGCATCACCGGACGCTTCGACGGCTCCACAATTTCCGTGCTCGATCCTGTCATCGACATCGAGATGATCCCGATCCCGTACGCATATCCGAATGTGCTTGCGGACTACGAGGCCAACTACCTTTACACAGTGACGGCCTTCAACACGATTGAGAACCAAGAGCTTCTGCCGCGCGACTTCAAGGTCAGCATCGACGGCGGCGATGATCTGTTGGTTCCGGCGATCACGACATTCCCCACTTGGGGTACGGTCATCACGCCGCCTGAGACGCCTGTCTCGTATTACTCGACGGACACCGAGTCCACGATTGTCGTCAAGATGCTCTCTACGACTGGCGTAGCGTTGGCAAGCGCGGCGTCTGAGGATGCGATGATCAACAATGGGTTGATCAATCTTTGCGTCATCGGCGGCGAGTTGATGCAATTCCAGACGGTAACTGACAACGGCGACGGTACGTACTCGCTGACGAACCTTATTCGTGCCAAGTACGGTACGGATGGCGCCGCTTCTGTCGGGCACTATTCCGGCGAGCGGTTCGTGCTGCTCGGCAACAACGCAGGTATTCTCGACTATACGAGTTTCCGCACGCTCACGGTTCCGTTCGGTGATAGCCCGTCTAAGGTGATCCGCGCCCGCTTGATCAGCAATAACCCGTTCCAGCCGGAATGTATTCGCCGTGTCGTGGCTTCCAACGTTCGCCCCTGGTCCGTGGGTGGGCTTGAAGCCGAGTACGATATGAGCGGTAACGCTGATTTCGTATGGCAGTACCGCACCCGCTACGACGGCGAATGGGTGGACGACGGTACCGAGTTGCAGGCGTTCACTGATGGTCCGAGTGAGGAGTACACGCTGTACCTGCTCACCGACTTCTCAACCTTCAATCTGGACGATCCGACGACCTATCTCCGTAAAGAGATTGTTACGGTATCTTCCTACGAGTATACCACAGCTAACCAGACGGCAGATGGGTTTGACAACACAACTGACGATCTGTATATTCTGGTTCACGTTAGCACTTCCGTTACCGGCAACGAAACCGGCGTGTTCAACGCGAAGCGGCTGCAACATCTGTAAGGTGATTAAATGAGTACGTCACTAATTCTCGGTGTCACCGAAATCGGTGAAAGCCAGAATAACAAATATGTGACCATCAATAACGCTATCGCAGCGTTGGAGCAGGCACATAATAAATCCGTGTTGAACAGCGCGGCTGGCGCCGGTCCCGTTGCTTGGACCGAAGCGCAGGCGACGCGTAACTATGTGTTCCGCGTGTCTGGCGGCTCAGCCAACTTCAACGTAACGTTTCCCTCGCAGATCAATTCTGTCAACGCGGTGCGTGTGTTCGCCGTTATCAACGAAGACAGCACCTACACGGCAACGATCAAGGCGTCGTCGGGCACCGGCGCTGACGTTGATCTGCTTCCGGGTGAGAGTGGTACGTTCTTCCAGACCTTTGAAGACATCTACCTGATTTCGAAGGGACAGTCGGCGTCAAGCCCTCCGTACGATGTTGGCCTCTATATCCCAGGCCAGCCGGGTGACGGCGCAGAAGTCTTCAAGTTCGTAGCCGTACGCGGCGTTGAGTGGCCCGACGACTTCGCAGGTTCGTACGGGCATGTAGGGACTAACCCTGCGTCGTCCGCTGTTTTCACAATCAAGAAGAACGGCTCTACAGTCGGCTCAATCTCAATCAACACCAGCGGCGTCTTCACGTTCGCCACAACTGGTGCAGCAACGTCACTGGTTGCAGGTGATCGTCTGACAATCGAAGCGCCAACGCCGCAGGACGCCAACCTTGCGGACGTTGGTTTCAATCTCGCAGGAGCGCGTGTGTAATGTCAATTATCTTCATGGACGGACTTGATTGCTATGCTGACGTTGCTGAGGCGTCAGGTGGTGGTTGGTTCAGCGAGAACGCGGCGGCTGGTTTCTCTACGACTGGCGGGCGTTTCGGCGGTGGTGGTTTTGTGTTTACGACCAGCACGTTCCAGATCGGCAGAAGTTTTCCGCTCATTGCCTACGGCAGTACGGCAATCATCGGATTCTCGTACTATCATACCGGCGCTGCTGCACCTGCGTTCTTGGTACGTTTCTTCTCAGATAACGGAACCGCGCTGGCGTCAATTACCCACAACACGGCAGGCGCCGTGACGTTCACTCCACAAATAGGCACAGGTTCCAGCACCACAAGCGCCGGATCGCCGTTGACACCTAATACGTGGCATTGGGTCGAGTTCAAGGTTACGTTCGGCACAACAGCAGCGAACGGCTCGGCGGAAGTTAAGGTCGATGGCGTATCGGTCGTCACCGCCGCATCGCAGGACACCAACACCACGGGCGCAGGGGTTAATATGTTCGAAATCACCGGAGGCGGTGCGCCCAATCCGAACGAAAGTAAGTTCGATGATTTCATCCTAATGAACGGCTCAGGCTCCGCGTTCAACGACTTCATCGGCCCATGCGTAATCACAACGCAGACGCCTAACGCAGACGGTGGCACCGTCAACTGGACAGCGAGCGCCGGGTCTGCCTTCCAGTGCGTAGATGAGGCCCCCGCCGCAGCGAATGACGATACGGACTACATTTCGTCAGCGACGGCGGCCCAAGAGAGCCGATTTGCCTTGACCGATTTAGCAGGCACACCCTCTACTGTGCATGCCGTACAGGTGCGCGTGAAGGCGCGTAAGACAACTAGCGGCCCCCGAACAATTCGCGGATTGATCAATTCTAACGCGGTTGAAAGCGTTGGTACGACGGTCGGTTTGACGACAGACTATATCTGGCGCACGACTGGACTTTACGAACAGAACCCTGACGGCCCCGCTGCGTGGTCTGAGTCTGCAGTCAACGCCCTGCAAGCGGGCGTGGAGATTGTGAGCTAATGGCGGATCGGGTCACACAACAGGTATTGCAGGTCGGCTTTCAAGCCGATGCTACCGCACGTGTCACGTCGCTCGCCGTTGAAGTCCTACAAGTAGACGCGCTGCCTGACGCCCGTGTTACATCACTTGCAGTCGAAGTTCTGCAATCTATCGATGGTGGTGGTGGTGGTGGTGGTGGTGGGTCATCCACGTCAATCATGTACGTTATTGCGAGCTAACGATGGCACTTCTGTTCTTCGAAACGTTCAACAAGTACGCAACCGGCGCAACGGGCTGGACGGACCTGACGAACGACAATCCTGATTATACGATGGGCGGCGCCTCCGGGCCTGTTGTCACGGGCTCACAAGGGCGAAATGGTGAACAGGTTTTATCGTATGGTGTTGTCGCAGGCCGTGACATCACAGTACCGTTCGCCTCCGTGGCGTCAGGTAACACGGTCATCATGTCGGCGCTTGTCAGGATTGGCTCCACTGGCGGGCTGTCGCAGACGCGTATGCAGTTGTTCGGCGGCTATACGACGGCAGGCGGTGTTACGCAAAACTTTAGAGTATCAGTCACGCGTACGGGACAGCTTGTCGTCGATGATCCATCGGGGACACAGGTTGCGTTCTCTGACGCGGTTATGGCGGCGGACCATTGGCACGTTGTTGAAGTAAAGTGCCTTATGGAGAATGCGGGCACGATTGAAGTCCGCGTTGACGGCGCGACAGTGATCAACTACAGCGGCGACTTCCTGACTGGCACAGGGCCGCGCGGCTATGTGCGCTTGTTTGACGGTCTTGATACGTGCGACGTGCAGTGGTTCGCCGTGATGGATGCGTCCGGCTCCTACATGAACAACTTCCTTGGCGATCTCGCTATATCGGAAGTCGTACCGGACGCTGATGGCGCCACGGCTGCGGCGTGGACGGCTTCTGCCGGTTCCAACTATCAGTGCGTGGACGATGCACTGGGCGCATACAACGACGACACCGACTACATCTCGTCCAGCACCACGAATCAAGACAACTACGTGTCGATGAACGGCGTCACGCTGACTGGATTGAACACGGTGAAGTTCGCCTACCACACGGCTCTGGCGCGTAACGATGGCTCGGGCAGTATTGCCTTGCTGACAGAGAACAACGCCACAGTGAGCGCCAGCGCGGATAAGACGCTCACAACGTCCTACGCGTGGAAGCGGAAGGTTGACTATCTGGACCCGAATACCGCAGCCGTGTGGGCAGATGCAGCGGCAATCGACGCGGCGGAATGGGGCGTGCGGTACCGTTAACCTAGCTAACAACAAGTCTGGACATTCGTAGTTTAGGTGCTATAAATGACAGACTATCTAGCATAAGGCGTCATTTATGGCAGATTTCATCGAAACCCCGCGTTTTCCTGACGACATAAGCTACGGTTCGTCGGGCGGTCCTAACTTCAAGACCTGGGTCTTTGAGGGACACAGCGGTAAAGAGCAGCGTGGGATCGGCTGGGCCACGTCAAAGGCCCGGTACGACGTTTCACATGCCGTCAAGAACAAGACCGACATGGATACCCTGCGTGCATGGTTCTACGCGATGCAGGGCCGCGCCTACGGGTTTCGCTTCAAGGATTGGGGCGACTACGAATTGACCGATGAGAATATCGGCACAGGCGACGGCGTAACCGCTGCGTTCAAGATCAGGAAGACCTACACGGTAGGCGCCAACAGTTATATCCGCCGCATCTTCAAGCCAATTGCCACCGGGTTCGTCGTCAAGGTCAATGGCGTTACGCAGACGCTTACAACGCACTACACGCTCAACACAACGACAGGTACCGTCACCTTCACCGGGGGCAACGAACCTGCCGGTGGGCTTGCTGTGACCGTCACGGGCGAGTTCGACGTGCCGGTACGCTTCGACACCGACGCCTTCGCTGCTGCGCACGAGGGCTTCCTGATGGAAAGTTGGTCGAGCATTGGGCTGGTCGAACTGATCCTTGAGGACGCCTGATGCTGGAAGCCGAGATTGTAATGCGCCCCATGCGCGCCGCGAAGTTGGGGGAAGAAAACTTGAGCGCGTTGAAGTTCCCGCTCTACCTTTCTCCTAAACTCGACGGCATTCGCTGCGTGATCAAGAACGGGCTTCCGTTGACGCGCATGCTCAAGCTTCTGCCTAACAAGCGTATCCGCAAACTTCTGTCATGTGCGCCGGAAGGTCTGGACGGTGAGCTGATCATCGGTGATCCCACAGCGAAGGGCGTGTTCAACCGGACGCAGAGTGTCGTCATGTCCGGCGAGGGTGACATCACCAATTTCAAGTTCCACGTATTCGACAAGTGGAACCAGCCCGACATCTTCTTCGACGCGCGGCACAACGGGTTGAAATTGGTTCTCGACAACCTGATCAATCATCGTGGACACGACTGGCTAGTTCACGTCGAACAGCAGCACGTGAAGTCGCTCGATGAGTTCCGTTTTTGGGAACAGCACTACGTCTCGCAGGGATATGAAGGCGTGATGCTGCGTAGCCCAATAGCCAACTACAAGTTCGGTGACAGCCGTCTCTCTGACATGGCGCTTATGAAGTACAAGCGCTGGCACGATACGGAAGCGCGGGTCGTAGGCGTCCGCGAGTTGAGGAGTAACGTTGCTGAGCCCGAGATTGACGAGCGCGGGTATCTGGTGCGCCCAGTACGCGTAGAGACGATGATAGGACAGAACGTCCTGGGCGCGCTCGTATGTGAGTTTCCTAACGGAGTTAAGTTCGACATCGGTAGCGGGTTCAATACCGCCGACCGTGCGCAACTATGGTCGCAGAAAGATGACCTGATCGGGAAATGGGTAACGCTTAAGTATCAGGAAATAACGAAAGACGGCTCTCCGCGCTTTCCGATTTTCAAAGGTTTTCGCGATCCTATCGACTTCCAATGTGAACAGGAGTAACAAGTGTCACCTACCTTTGCAGTCTATGTCAAATTCCTTGCCTGCCTAATCACCGACCCTACCGTCTGCCACGATCAGCAAATGCAGTTTGCTGCGGATCACGCATTGACGCCGCAGCAGTGCTTCCACAACGCGTTGCCTGAATTGGCGAAGTGGTCGGAGGAACATCCAAAGTTCCGCATCGTCAAGTTCTCGTGCGTAACCAAGCCTGAGATTGACGCGTGATGCTTTACGCGATAAGCGCGCTTCTTTTGTCCAGTTTTCGTCAACCAAGTGCGAGTATGAATTGACATAACGCCTCGGGATACATTGGGATACACAGCAACAGGCTGTAACCTAATTATCCGGCGTTAACAACAGGCTATAGCCTAATTCTCCAAGACTACGAATCTGGGGTCAGAGGTTCGAATCCTTTCGGGCGCGCCAACAAAATCAAGGACTTATACTCTAACGGCATTTACGATCCTTGTTAGCAGGACTAACAGTATCCCAAATTCAACCGCGAACCGGATACACGTGTATAGGATAAAATATTAGCTCTAATCACCAAAAATTGGGGATAAGAGCTAATATTTTATACCTTACGCCATGTGCCGCAAGCCTTGCCAAGGACATACTGAGTTATATACAAAAAAGCAAAACTGTGTATAGTTCAGTCGGCATCTGATCCTGGGCAAGGTTTGGACGCGGCCTTACGTGACGCGGCGTTGTTCAGGGCGAGCATACCGCAGCGTGTGCAGCACCACCATGATATGAACCGTACGGTGAAGGCGTGTTTTTTCATCACCCGCGCCGCCCTGGTAGATGTGGAAAGCCACGGAAATTTAACGCGTTATCGAAGCGTACTACACAGTCTTCCGTGAAGCGGTGGAAGCACGGCGCGATGATCTGGAAGCGATCACCAACCTGAACGTCCTGCATCTGGTCGAAGTATGTCTTGATCAGTTTGCCGGTCGAAGTCCACGTGCGGATCACGTTCTTACGTCCAGCGTTATCGCCGCTGATCCAGCGAATTAGCGCCGTATTGTAGGATCCATCTGATCCGGCGAGTGATGTAACTGTGAAGTTTTTCTTGTCTGTCACACTTGCCACAGTGTCGTACGCGATGTGGGCCGTGTGCGCCTGCCAGATCAGATCGCCGTCGAATGTGAAATCACCGCTATCATAGTCGAAGACGGTTCCGTCCACACCTTGACCAAACTCAACGTCCTTGGACGACGCCGCGTAGGCGTTGAGCAGGTACATCCTCACGTCATCGATAGCGACGCTCGCTGCGCTGCTGCCGACCGGAGAGCGCACATATAGATAGATGTCAACAGAACGCGCGTTGATGGGGATTGTGAAGTGTCCGCTAGTATCGACCTCAATCGGAGCGCCTGCGTTGACGGTCCAGTCAATCACCGTGTCGGTGCTGATCACAGAGCCGCCAGCGTTCTTCCATGCGAGTTGCACGCGTACGGCGCTCGTGGCGTCACCGAACACGTTCGTCATCACGAACTCACCAACGTAGTGTCCAAGGTCAACTTCGGCTACGTCTAGGCCCCAATCCGCTACCAGAACCATGTTCTGATAGACGCCGTACGTGCTCTGCACGCCGCTGCTGTTGTTGCCGCCGATGAGCATGTAGGTGTTCCACGGCGCGCCGATGCCGCCGAGCGTCGTACCTACGCTGAACCAGTCGCCGCCGTTGGCGCCGTTAACGCGCTGCCACACGGACCCTACGGTTGCTGTTGGACCCTGGCTATTCGCTACCGGAGCGCCTGCTTGGAATGACGGGTTACGCGGACGCTTGATGTACGTCTCGCCAGCAACGGCAGGTCCGTTCTGCGCTGAGCCCCAGGAGTCGATTGCGCCTGCCGTGCTGTAGATGCGTGATACCTTGTGGATCATGTCGCCGTTGGGATTTCCCAACGTGTGATCCCACCACCACCCCTTAACATCATCAAAGGCAGCGCGTGAGGCATTAACTGTCGCTGGGACGTATGCGTACAGGTATACACGGGCGGTACGTGCGCCAGCGATGATAGGCCCACCTACGTGATGGCGCTCCCAATCATCCTCAGCATACAGGTCAATGTAGCGGGTATCCTTGCGGTCGATAATCTCGCTCGCCGCGTTCATGAACTCAACACGCAGGCGCGGCTTGTCGGAGACGCCTGTGTAGTTCGCCATCGCTGCGGAGAACAGGCACGAAATCTTTCCGGCGTCGATGTCGGTAGCACTGAGGCCTGCCGTTACAAGATCGATGTCCTGATAAACGAACTGCTCAACGTCCTGATCGCCGGTAAACGTTGTGCCGAATAGTGAGAACGCGCCACCGTCGAGCCCGTAGTCATTAAGACCACTGGAGGAACTGGCGACCACCCACGCAGCAGGGCTTGATTTTGTCCAGCCGGTGATGGCCTGCGCAACGGTGCGGGCGCCGTCGTCTTCGAAGTCGTGGTTAGTGATGGGGATCGAAGTCATAGATGCTTCGTCGTAGACGTAGACCCAATCACCTACTCGATAGATGTTGTCGTGGGCGTACGCTTGACCCCCATCAATCGCGATGCGACAGCGCTTGTCGCCAAGATCGGCATCGCAAGCAGGCTGATAGAGGCGACCCACCATGAGATCAAGGACTTTGAGTAGTCCAATGATAGTGACTTGAACATATCCGTGCTGGTTGAAGTTGACTTCACCGAACCATCCTTTCCTGACGACGAGGCGCCCGACAGAAGTATCGGAGAACTTCGTACGGAACACAGTGACTTGAGCGTTGCGGAACGCGCCGTTATGAAAATCTTCTGCGATGAACAGGGTACCATCCAGGGCCAGCGTAAGTTCCGTGTTGTCCACGGCGAGGCCTGACGTGCTGCTGATGGCAGATAGGTTGAAGGAAATATCGCTGCGGTAGACCTTGCCCGACACTGTGAGGTCGGTGTCGTGGTTTGTCATGCGGTACACGCGTCCGTCGTCTCGCTCAATCTCAACGCAGAGAGCAAGTTGCGTCACATCTGCGTCAAGCGCAGTCGTCATACCGGCAGAGATACTTTTGACCATTATTTCTTACCCGTTCGAAAGAAGATAACGAGGATGGTGGTCATCATAAGCATGATGACCACCATCAGAAGGCTCTCGCACAAGTTACTTGTACTTCCGCCTAAGCTTCTCGACCTTCACCTTGTACTGCTTGTAAAGGTTGTCGATCTGCTTGTTGTTGCCGTAGCAGTCTTCCCACGCGTCGTAGAGCTTGATGAGATACTTCGCTGTCTGGCGTCGGCTCGCATTTTTGCCCGGTGATTTCGGGGCGTATTTGCACTGCCTAAGCTCTGAGGGAATGTTCAGGTCAATCTGTTCGACGGTGGGAATGTATTCGCCGTCGCAGCCACCGCTGCTGTCGGCGCCCGTTAGCGCCAGCAGCGCTACGAGGGAAATGATCAGAGGCTTCATCATTGAGGCTTCTCCTCTTTCTTGGCCTTGTTGTCGTCAAGTTGCTTCAAGGCCTCAAGTGCCTTATCGACAGGAGAACCCACCGGGCCATCGGCGCCGGGGTCGGTGTCTGCCTCTATGGTGTTGAGAATTTTGCAGAAGGCTTCCAGATCAACGTCGCGCTGGGCAAGCCGGGTGTTCAGCGCCTCGGCCGCACGGTTCGCCAGTTCGATGTTGATGCGGGCGACTTCCAGAGCGCTGTTCTTCTCACCTAGTTGGCGTTTCAGAATAGCAATCTCAGTGCCGCGCTTGTCGTACTGATGGACGTAGTACGCGGCTGTGCCAACGGCGCCTGCGATGAGGCTCGCTGCCACGAGGTTGCGCCATCCGCCAAGGAAAGCGACGATTGTTAGTAGAAATGCGGGCATGTTATTTTCCTTTACCAACAGGGGCAAGATACATTTCCGGTATCCAGCCGCCTTGCGGCAGACCGTCACCATAGATGTGATAGTAGCCGTTCTCTTTATCATCAACCCAAAACACCTGACCTACGTGAGCCACGTAGAAGAAGTCAGCACTTGCTTTTGGGGCGTCACCTATGGCGACGACTTTACCGTGATCGGTCGTGACGCGGTACAATTTATCAGGTTTGAAATCCAGCCCACGGTTGTCCAACAACTTAGTGTACCGACGCATCGGCATACACGGGCCTGGATCGGTCTTCCAGTTACGAGTATCAATTTCCTCGTGTGACACGATGTGTTTGATCGTCGGGTAATACTTGATCAACGCTTCGGTAAGTTCCTCCAAAGCGTCGAGTTGCACCACAGGGTAGGGCTCCCACGCGTACTCGCCTTTTGCGAGGCGAGGGTGATACTCATGGTGCCATTCCTCGGGTGGCGAAGCAGTAGACCGGGCCGTGTAGTCGAGGAATTTACCGCGCGGGCTAATGCGCTGTCCGTACTGATCGACGTAGTTGCCGTTCGATTGCTTTTTGATCCAACCGGCATTGCAGATTTCAATCCCGATGAAGTTGTTGTTGAGGCCGTTCCAGCCATTGTACTTGGACGGCCCGGCGTGCCACGCACGCCAGTTGGCAGGCATGCACTGGTAGATGGCGCCTTCACGGCTGATGATGAATTGGACAGAGGCTTGGCGGTCGCTGGTGGTCAACGTGGCGATGTCGCCCTGCGTTGTCCAGCCAGCGGTATAGTGCATAACGATACCATCGGGTCCCCGAAGCTTTCCGGGTCCCTTTTTCTTGGTCGAGAGTTCGTGCGCCTCTTTGACCCAATGATTTCGTATTGATAACGCCATGCAATGTCCTGCCACACCATACAAAGCCAAGCCCAGCCTGACCGTACCTATCCTTTACCACTGCCCCGTGGAGCCGAAACCGCCTTCACCGCGCGCTGTTACGCCGAGAGCGCCCTCGTTCGGGACGACCTCGATTTCAGCGCGGTCCGCCATTTCAAAGATCATCTGAGCAATCTTGTCGCCGTGAGTAAATTTCACAGGTGTGTCGCCAAGGTTGATCAACGCCACCATGATTTCACCGCGATAGTCGGAGTCAACAACACCCGCGAGAACATCGATACCGGACTTGACAGCAAGCCCGCTTCGCGGAGCAATCCGCGCGTACCAGCCGGTAGGGAACGCAATCTTGAGGCCTGTGGGGATCGGGGCGCGCCGTCCTGGGAACAGCGTCAGCGTACGGTCGGTAGGATCGCAGCGCTTAATGTAGGCGCGCAGATCAAGGCCGATGGCTCCGTGGCTTCCGTAAGATGGCAGAACAACGTCGTCGTACATAGGGAAGACTTTTACGTCGAGCGCGAACGAGGGAGAGGTCAAGATGTGCTCCATTTGTGAGAAGTGTTGTCGGTAGACCGGGAAAAGCCCAATCTACCGACGCCGACTATCGGAGGCCTTACGCGTCCGAACCGCCTTTTACTTTCGACACAACGCCGTCGATTGCCGATTTGACCTTCGGAACCTTTTTGTAAAGGACGAAGCCCACGACAGCGATAACAGCAACAAAAATCAAGAAATCCATAGGTTTCTCCGTGGTTTAGTTCATGAACAGCCCGCAAGTGACTGGCGCGGCACCGTTGGGACACTGCAAACTACTATCCAGCCTAACAGATGTCAACCTGTTTGACAATCATAGTTACCGTACCGGACACGCACCACCCGCGCATTCCATACTATCGGCAAGCATCTCAGCCGCCGCGTTCTCGGACAGGTTGACGGGCAGAAGGTTGTCAGCGTACGCCCTATAAGTCTTCTCGCTGACGAGGGTCTGCGGGAGATACTTGTAGCCTAGGTCTGCCGCCGTGCGGGTTGCGTCTTGCCGGTAGATGAACGAGACACCAACGTAGGTGTCCCAATTCGCCATCAGCCAGTCCACAATTTCGGGGACTTCCTCGGGATCGTAGGAGATGGTGATCGACGCGTTGTGATCCACGTAGTTGTCCATCAACAGTTTATAGCGATCAAGTTGCGCTATAGCGCTCTCGTTGTTGACTTCAATGGTTTCGTCGTCAACCTGAACCGTGTCGAACTTGATCCCAGCAAATTCCACCGGGATCACTGCCAGGACACCTGTAGCGTCTGACGGGTCGGGTTCGATAGCGTAGTTGGCTTCACGCAACTTGTTGATGATCTGGTCGTGGGTAGAGAAGCGGATACGGTTGAAAATAAATCGTCCGATGGGCATGTGGATGCCTTCTGGCACTTCGTGACCGACGATGCCCAGCGCCTTGCTCTGCGTGCCGGACGGCTTCACCGTCGTCACTGCCTTAGAGCGCGGTAGGCCGAGTTCGTCTGCCATGCTGTGAGTGCCGTTGACGGCGATGTTACGTAGGTCTTCCCACGCAGCTGGATCACGCCAATGATCCCACGACACAACGCCTGTTACGCCAACGCCGCAGAGACGCAGAAACTCATTCAGTTCGTGCCAACCACGCTGTAGTACGCCGTCATCAAGATTGACGCAGGTTTGGCGATAGTTGGCGCGGGCTACCAACCAGTGTGCCCGGTGTAGCCCTTCAACATCATCGTTGAAGCGCGGCAGAACAGTTTCCACTAGATTGCACATCGAGCGGTCACCCAGCATGATTTCGCAACACTGTCCGGTAACGATCCCCTCGAATGTTCCGGTGTTGTTCTGGGGCTCCGTAAAGCAGTACGTTTCCTCACTACGCCCGGTATCAACGACGCTGGTCACCGTTACAAAACGGCGAGCATCACGCTGCGCCGCATCTTTGCCGATTTGCAGACGCAGTGTTTTTAGTCCGCATTCGTTGACTAGGCGATGCGTATCTGCGGTGTTAATAAGAAGCCGCCAACACGCCCGGCAAACGTAACCATCAAAGTCCTTGCCTTCCGCGTGCATCAGGTTGATTTTCGCTTGGACGCCCATCGTAGTCAGCAGTAGGCGTACCTCTTTCAGAAAATCAAGATCACAGCTAGACAAATGCAAGGCGGCGCCAGAAAGGTCAGACACGGTGGTCCCGTCTGCGTCCAACAGTCCAGCTAGCCAGTCCACACGCTGTTCAAGAGTAGCGCCATGAGGCACCCACGTCTTTTCACGCATCGGGCCGTGTGTCCACCTGACGCGACCGTGGCTCACTTTATCTGTGACGCGTCCGACAAGCGCCGGGATGACACTAAATTTAGGCTCATAGACCCACGAAAATTCTAGTCCGGTATTCCCGTCGCCAGAATAGAATCCCTGTGAATACATATCTCCAGACACGCGCTCGCCGCCGGAAACAATTGGCATATCAAACTTCGCCAAACGCATGCCAGCCGACAGACTTTGCGCCGCTACCTTGCGGGGCGGAGAACGATACGTGTCTTTAACAACCCACTCATGTGTTGGTGTGCATTTCAGAGACGTGCCGTCAGACAGGTTCACAGTCACCAACGGATTGACGCCCGTAGAGAACGGGGTAACAGCCGACCACGCGCTGCCGTTCCATACGCGAACTTCGGTCCCAACCGCGTCCGCTATCGGTATATAGCCCTTGTCTGTAAGAATGCGTGTGTCAGCTGGCACGCACGGGTTCACGCCCTTGAACCAGGGCGCCCGTTTCATAGCCGCCTGCGCATTGATGAAGCCCGGTTCCGATCCGCCCGCATCCATCATCATCTTGAAGATGCGTTGGAGTTGGTACTTTGTTGGCTTCTGGTAGAACATGATCGAGTTGTTGGACATTTGACGGTGATCACGCCCGGTCGTCCACATATCCTTCTTCGCCAACGCGAAGTCCTGCCACTCCGGTTCGCCGTGTGCTATGACGGCGATCTCGGCGGAGCGCCGGGAAGACAGGATGGTCCCGAGCCAATTCAGGATGTCGAGGATTTCGATACGTGTCAGAAGCCGTCCGGCAGCACCATTGAGGATTTGTGCGATTGCCAGATAGGCCTTTGCGATCTGTGCGTCTCCACTGCTGATCCAGCCGTAGTTCTTGAGGCGTCCACCACCACCGCGCACGAGTGAGAAATCGAGCACGAGTTTCTTTGCATGGTATTTACCAGCGACCAGCTTACCTGCTGACTTGGCCCACGCGCTGCTGCTGTCACCAACTTCGATCGTCCACGTCTTCGTGACGGGATCGAACGTCTCGACGTTGTTCTCAGGCCCTTTCTCATAAGGGCCACGCTGTGAGCGAATTACTTCAATCTCCATCGGTTGTGCGAAGCCGTTGAGCGTGCCGATGACAGGGCGGAAGCCGACGCCGCAGCCCTGCAACAGGAGCCACGTAGCGTCCACAACGTCGTGTGCGTTGCGTACTTCAAGGAAGCTGCAATTGAAATGTGTGCTTTCGCGTTCCTTAGCGATAGGTGTGCCGCCAAGCCAACGTGTACGCCCTGCGACCGTCAACTTGCGATCAAGAAACAGGTCTTTCAGTTCTTGCAACTCAGCTTCCTCGGCGTCGGTGAGGCGGATCATGACCCAGCCGTCTTCGACACGATAACCAACAGGATCGTCAAATTTCAGCGGGGGTAGGTCAGAGATTTCGGTGACGCGGCGCATTCCGCCTTTGGCGCGCTCCCAAAGCCATCTCTGATGCCCGATGATACGGTCGGCGGCTTGTTCAGGAGTTTCAAAAATAGTTCCTGCGTCATCGAGAGGACGGAGGTAGGTGCGCGCTTCAACAATCTGAGCACGGGTGGAAGGCGTGGCGGTCATGCGGATACCTGTTGAGATAAAAATAGGCCTGCCGGAACGGGGAGCCCCGACAGGCCATAGGTGGTTCTAAGGTAGAAGACCAGACGTTAACTTAACTAACTGGCGTTGTCAAGTTGTCTGACCTGTTTGTCATGCTGACAATTTTATTGACGGTAGCAGACGTTAGAACGCCGTGCTTTGTCAACTGGTTAGACGGCGTGTTCTCACCCAGGAAAAACTTCCTGTGTTGTTGCCAGCCAACAAGATTGCCGTGGAACTGTGGGTTCTCCCAGCCGATAGCCGAGACGGTACCGTAGCGCACAGTACGATCCGGCGTCGCCTGATGTTCGGCGGGTGACGCGTGAAGGGGTTGCGCGATCATCAACTTGTTGAACAGTTGGTCGTCCTTTTCCAGATCGGGATTGCTCCCATCGTGGTTCAGGTACGACACACGCGCACAACGTGCCGTGCTGATGCGGCATGCGATGCGTGTGGTGGCGCGTTCAACGTCATCGAGCGTAGCCTGTCCAAACATCGTGTCCTGCGTCTGGTGCAGCGCCATCTTGATGATTTCATCAAGATCGTCGTCGTAGACGTACGGCAGATGCCATTCGCCGTGCTGTAGGAGACGCGGTGTTGAGGCTTGATAGGCTTCATACATCACGTCGGCTAGTTCATGAATTTCGGGCTGCGCGTCGCGATGGCGACGAAGTTTGAAGAAATTCTCCCACTCGGTCGCCGTCACGAGTACGGTGATATGAGAGAACGGTTCCAATACGCGATTGACGATCTGCTTGTGGGCACCAAGGCTGTGCATACGCGCAGCAAACTTGACTGCGGCGTCACGCGCCTCAAGCCACGCCTTGCGTGTCTGCACGAGTGTGTCCCAAACCAGTTCCTCATTCGCCTGCATTCCAGGCTGGTTCTTGCCCCAATGGATAGGTTCAGCGGGCTCGCGTACAATCCGTTCGATCATCTTCTCGACCGGGATAGAACGAGACGATGATGCGTTGCGCGAAAAAACGCGATGCGTCATAAATTCGCTGTGAATAAAGCGCGGATAGGTGAGTTCCATCGTAGTAAGGCGCACACCTTCTTCGCTGATCGAGTCGAGAACGACCTTTGCTGCGATAGTCAACGTAAACTCCGTTAGTTACATTATTTTACAGTCAGAGCCTCAATGATCGCAGCCGCGCGTCCTGTGGACGGGCGGTTGTCAACGAGGTTGCCGCACGCTTGCGCGTCAAGCAGGATGGCCAGACACGCACGTGCGTGTCCTAGATGATGCACGCCGCTATCGGCAGCGGCTTCTTCACCATCAATCCACGCGAGCAGATGCCGAAACGCGGCGTCCGCGTAGATCATCGCCTGAACCTTCTTCTGGCGAAAATTGAAGGCCCCATATTTCTCAGCACCGTTCTTCATTGCCATTGCTTCGTGCAACAGCGCCGCTGACGGGATCAATGACACTGGGGGCTTTTTGATGCCCAACAGGTCCTTCGGGTTGGTTTCGTCCTGGGTTGGCGTCACGGTGGGCGCCTTTACCGGATTGGTCCCCGCCGCAGAGGTCTGGCTCTGCGACGGGGTGGTGTTGGGGGCGCGTTTGTCCCTTGTCACTGTTAGCTCCTTTGACGCTGTTAGACGCGGCGACCAGTGCGGACGGCAGGCGCCGGACGCGTGGCAGGGGCGGGCTCTGGCTCGGCAACGGCAGCAGGAGCTTCATCAGCATAAGCGCCCATGTCTCCGGCCTGACCACGCGCAACCTCGCCAGCTTCCACGATCTGCGCGACTTCCGTCTGCGATACCCAATCGACAATCGTGAGTACCGGAGCATGAAGCCACTCGTTCGCGGCCTTGGCGAAGAACTTGCTGTCACCAATTTCGATGATCGGCATCTTGTCGTCGCCAGCTTCGTCCTTCTGTGCCTTCACCTTCGTTGCGTACTCGGTGATGAGGCGGCATGCCGGACGATAGGAACTGTCGGCCTTGAGCGTCACTTCGAACGTCTCGCCCGTGTCGGCATCAATGATGTCGAACACAAGGTTCTTCTGCCAGCCGTCAGAGCCTTTCTTACGACCGCCCCAATAGTCTTCCAGATCAACTTCGGCGGGCAGCGGGTTGCCGCCAATCAGCTTCTCGGTAAGGTTGGCGACAGGCTTCTGATCCTTCCATGCCATCCACTGCTGGCGGACGCCAAGCATGTCGAAGATGAAGGCCTTACCTTCGTCAACAAGTTGACCAGCGAGCTTCCACTCGCCAGACTTGCCGCTGTGGGACAGACGCTTGCCGGACGAGCCCGCGACGCCTGCACTGGTTGCTGCTTGCATGAGCGCATCGGCGCCGGTAGCGAGAGCAGTGAGGCCGGTATTCGCGGCCCGCTTAATAAGTTCGGTACTCATGTATTCCTCTAGGTTCGCTTGATGATGCGGAGAGTGTCGTACGGTGCGCCTTTGCGCATGTACTTTTCTGGATCGATGCCGTCGTCACGCAAGGCTTGCTTATCAAGCGTTGGCCTGCCGTCTGACGTTGACCATGACACACTCCAATTTTCGTTTCCGGCTTTCGAATGTTTGTTCTCGCTGAGCCAGTCTTTCACACGCTGCTTTGCAGCCTCGTGTTCTTGCGCCGCTGTGTCAGCCGCCTCCTTCGTCTGGATGGCGTGCCTAACAATCGGATCAAGTTCTGCAAGCAAGAACGGGTCAGGACCCTTCTTGCTAAATGACGCGTGTTCGTTGACGATAGCTTCGCCACAGGCCCGCTTCCAACGGCAATACTTGCAGCCGCCGTCAAGCTTGCCCTCGGGCATCGCGTCGGTGATGTTTTCAAAGCGCCAGATGTCATTGGCGCGTTTCTTCGCTGCGGCGTAGATGCCGGGATCGTATGTCACGACGAACGGGCGAATGTTGTCGAGCCACGCTGCGTCAACGTAGAGGATGATCCAGTATTCCGGTTTCCAGTCGGTGATTTCCCGAATGATCCCCATGCCGATCTGCGACTGGAACATATGCTTGGTGCGTTCCTCGTCCAGATGCGCGCGAGGATCGATTGACTTGATTTCCAAGCCGATGCATCCAGTCGGCACTTGCGGAATAAGAAACTCGTCGTCGCCGTACTTGATGATGACTTCGCAGTCAGTCGGTACCTCGGTGATCAAGCCGTCAGGTGTAGCGCTGTTGCGCACGAGCACGTGCGTATATTGATCGTCGCCAACAAACTCCGCGCGCAGAGGTTTGGGAAGGAACTGCATCGCCGGAACGACGAAATAGTTCTCGATCAGATTACCGCGCTCGATAGCGCCCCAGCGCTCGTTGTAATCCTCGTCGGGAGAAACGCTGAACTCGCTGCCGCGCTTCTCCATGAGAAGCTGACGCATGCAGTTGAAGGCTTCGGAGGCGCCGATGGTTGTGGAACGATCATGCGCCCACACCTTCTGATTATTCGCCATGTAGTCGTCAAAGACCTTCTTGAAGTCGATGACGAACGGTTTATTTCCAGACATATAATATCACCAGCGTTATGATAACTAACGGAAACACGATTTCCGAAACGGTTATAAGTTCGACCATTGATCTGCCATCGCCTTCGCGATGCCTTCCAGCGTGCGGCTTCTGTCTTTCCATCTGTCTTTCTTGTCACACGTCAGCCAGTGAGTTTGCTTGACGGGCGTTACTATTTTTGACGGCTTTAGACACGGTAAGCCCTTTAGCCAGTAGCAGGATCGTTTGCTTTCCTCGTGCCCGTGCTGCCACGGGTGAATGATCTGTGTGTACGGTGCCGTAATTCTCTCTTTCGCATACCTATGCATGATGGGGTTCTCGACTGCGATGCGCGGTATATTCGCGCCCAGCAGTGCATTGAAGAAAACACAGGCCTCCAACATCCTCATCCACCTAATATCGCGGTCGCGTTCGTTGAGCCGTTGGTTTGTCAACCACTGAACGCCGCTGTTCGCCAGATATGTGCAGGGAGGGTGCGCGACCATCAGGTCCCACCTGTCGTCAATGATGTCCATGACATTACCCTGGTGGTGCATGCCGTCCGGTCTTTCGGACGGAAGATAGTCGCAGGAGACTGCGTAATGTCCTTTCTTCGCGAAGGCGTCTCTGACTACGCCGGAGAACTCACAAGCAACAAGAACGCGCATTCACAAGATCCTTTCTTTATGGCAGAACAACTAACACGTGTCAACACACCTGACTACTCAAACCGAGCGAACTCACCGAAATACTTTATTGCGGCGGCTTTATAGGCCCCGTGTCGGCATTGTATTCTATATAATCGCGTATCTGCTCTAATGCGTCGATGCCCATGAATGGCCTACCTTTGCTTCGGCATCGATTGGGCACTTCAAGTTAAAAAACTCTCCAGCCTTGCGAGCGGCGTCCACACACGTTGTTTTATACAGATCAACCAAATCCTTCTTGGTGCCTGCGGCGATTTCATCATGCACAAACGCATAAAAAACAAAATCGCCATTCCACCCGTGATTTAGACCTTGTTCAAAAAGCATATCCTCGGTGAGACACACCCACTTCTTAGCCACGGACGCAGCATTGCCCTGCAAACGCAGGTTGAGCGCCGAGTGCGTCGAGCGCGCCATAAGCTTGCGTCCGTCCAACGCGATCAAATAACCGCGCTCGGCTTCCGCCTGAGCCTTTTCGATGGCCTTGGCGAGGGCTGGGAGGCCCTTCATCAGTTTGGCGTGTACTGTGGCTCCCAGCGCTTTCTTGGCGGCGTCGGTGGCGTACGGGTCAATGGTGTGCCCGATTTTCCACATTCCAGCCCCGTACATCAAACCATACAGCACGCGCTTTACGATAGCGCGCTCTGTGATGCCGGTGCTGTCCATATTGATCTGGTGAATGTCGCCGGACAGAACGACGTTGATCAATTCGCCTTTGTCGAACTCATAACAGACTTCCGCAAGCATGCGGAACTCAATACCGGACAAGTCAACGCCTACCTGCATCCACGGCTCGTCGTTGATCGTCTCCGGCGTGAAGAACAGATCGCGACACTCGTAGCCGTAGTCGCCGTGTCGTCCTTTGAGCAGCACTTTATTTGCACTGACCCGCACATACTCGTCAGGTGTTATCAAAAGCTGGGTATCGCCATCCCATACCCGACCTTCCGTATCAATCTTCGCGTCCTTGATCGACGGGACTTGTCCGATGTTAGGGCCGGAGTGTGAGCAGCGATTAGAAACAGTGCCACCGACGTTCGTGTAAGGGTGAATGCGTCCGTCGCCATCTTTCTTGTAGTTGTTGAGCCAGCTTTCCTTGCCGGTGGCGACTTGTCCGATCAACTTGTTGTAGAACAGGATTTCCGACAGATCTCTGGCTTCGGGGATGCGCTTGGTCAACTTGTTGAGCACCGCATCATCAACTTGCGGATTTCCAGCATCGGTAAACTCGTGTGGCTCCCAATTATAGACCGTCGTAAAGCGGTCAATGATCTGTGGACGCGAACCAGGGTTGAAGTCCACGCGCTCAATCGGCACGAACGGACAGCCCTCGGTGCGGTCGGAAAGTTTCTTGTGATTTCGGTACGTGACCTTTGGGAACACCATCCGTCCCCACACAGCGCGAGAGTAATCCTCACCCCACTCGGTGTCGGGTTCCTCGTACGTCTTCGCAGCGTTGACGCCGTTCGGATCATCCCACTGTGCTTTGACGATTTTCTTGCGAACGGGTCTGAACCAATAGCCGAACTTCGCCTTAACGTCTACGACGTATTGGGCGCGTTTTTCCTCTAAGGTTTTTGTCAGTGTTTCGGCCTGCGCCGCGTCGAAAAAATAGCCGTTCTGCTCCATGACGCCGACGATTTCATGGATTTGATGTTCAAGCTCGGTTGCCGAGTCTGGTGGCATTTCCTGCGTGATCGCGTGATACAAAATTTCGTTCACATCGATGTCGTTCTCGCAATTGTGCATAGGATAACCTTCGGCAATGAAGGTCCTAGAAGATGTCTGTATCTTGATAATTTGTTGAACGCCCGCTGGGCGTACAGAAACAACCTTGTGACATCCATAGCGAGACTGCATACAGCCGATCTTATTAAAATCGACTTTGGAAATCAGGCGTTCTGGACGAACTGTTCCAAGAAACTTTAGACGTTCTGCTAAAAACCCACCAATATAACGAACCTCACAGCGAGAGTTTTTCTTGACTACGCGACCAGATGCGCCGGTACCGTACGCGGTGATGGCCGCGTCGATCCGCTCTAAAACGGGTCCAGGGTTTTGGGAAACACTAAGTTGGCGACAATTGGGAGACATACTGCCTTCGCCGTCCATAATACCGGCGAGCCAGCCCGCTTCCTTTGACGTATCCTCGTCCCACACTTCTAACATTTTAGGAACAGACGAAACGCCCGGAACAAGGTCTTTAGTCTCGACCCAATTATAGCGCAGCGTTTCCTTGTGTGGATTGGTTTTCTTAACCAACCAACGATGTTCAGCGGTGGTAGTGATTACGTCTCCGTTTTCCAACTCAACATCAAAGACAGGTGCGTCTTCATAACGAATACTTTCAATCTCTGCTGAACGCCAGCGCCTACGGTTTCCATATTCGTCAAAACCGAGAACAGTATCGCCTACAGAGAACTCTGATGCAGGGCGCCAGCGAAGGTCTGTTCCCAGTAACCTGTGTGATGGAGCGAGACAGTAGGCCTCCATATAGGGGCTCCACGACGCCCACGGGTCGAGGCCCTTGCCGATCATAACTTTCTGATAGTCGCCTTTGTTCTTACCGAGACGATGGCCCCACGCGTCGAGTGAGTGAGAGCCGACCAGATAGCCAGGAAACTTCCCACGCTTCACGAGCATCGCGTCGCCAGACTTCGTGTCAGGGATAATCATCCGCGACAAAACCAGTGTGTCTGTGATCTTACCTTTTGGATTGTAGTCAGGAAAAACGAGACGAATTGCCTTCTCGTCAAAGTGGATGATGTTATGTCCAATCAGTTCGTCCGCTTCCTCCAACATGCGAATGCCTTCCGCGATGTTGTCCTGCGCGGGCGTCATGTCATAGAGAAGTCTGCCAGGAACATCAGCGGCATACTTATCGATGACCGCAGGATAATCCTCGTCCACGCGGCGGAAGCGAAACGTCTCTCGTGTGTCCACGTCTCGCATGACGAGGCAGTGGATGCGATCCATCGTCTTGAGAAGACCGTTGGTTTCAACGTCGTATATGTAACGAGCCATTTCATACCTTTAGAGAAATAGAGGACGCCGCGATGGGAATTGAACCCATCAGCGACCACGCCTAAGCCCGGTATCGATCCGAGTTTGCACCAGCAGCGGCGTCCATACATAAGGCGGCGGACACACTGAAAAACCGCCCTACGCGATCTGATCATTCTGTTCGTAACTTGCGACGAATGCCTCGACAGCCGCTCTAATAAGCTTGGACCGGGAGATGCCGGTACGCAGAACCAGTTCCATCAACTGCTTGTAAGTGTCCTGCGAGACTGAGCCGGTGATAAGGACTCCCTTCTCCCGCTTATCAGTGCGGCGAGGTAGGCGCCGGGGCAGAAATTCCTCGATGGTAGAGGCGGGAACCAGTTCAACGTACTTATTTTGCAGTTCCGCCTTCATGATCGCGGCGGTTTTGATCGCGGTTCCAGTCACGTCCCACTCTTTTGCGAGCGCGCCGATGGATCGGTAGTACGCCTTATTGCCGTCACGGTCGGTTACGACGACCGCAATGCGGGTTCGTGTTTTTCGATTAGGAAGCATGTTCAGGTCGTCAACGTTCAACATTTTATTTCCAATTCTAGTCATTGCTTGTAGCCGGGTGACAATCTAACTAACACGTGTGAGTGCGGCTCACAAGTGTTCTTTCAAATGATCTGGAAGTTTCTCAACCTCTTGGTTAACGAAGGTGGTGATCGCCTCGCGCATCAGGGTCCCTGCCGGTTTGCCTAAATGGGCCGACAAAACTTCCAAAACACTCACCATTGAAGCGGGGATTGAAATAAGTTTCTGATAGAAGCGCGGCGTATCAGGAGCCTGTTCCTTGACGATGGTGCAGCCGTTGTACTTCAACTTGTGGCGCATCCGCGCAACAAGTTCTTCACGTGAGAGAGCGCCGTTGAAAGCGTACTTAGCCATACCCTTCAACGACGTATACTCACCTACGACTTTGCCGCCGCTATCGTAGATGCGGTAGACGTGACCCACACGCCCGGTTCGTGGTTTGGGGGCAACACGACCGCTCCACACAAACCGTTTCAACATGCGCGAGCGGCGCTGTCCTATCTTGGCGTCAGCCAAGAGTTTGATCATGTGTTCTCGGCGCGCCATTTCGAACCTTGCATTGTTATGATGGCGCGCTTGCCGTTAGGATAAGTAACAATGTGGGAGTGGTTCCAGTTGGAAAGACCACCCTTGTTATATCCCATGTCAAGCTTGGACGAGGTACCAGCACGATAAATGCCTTCCAGAATGCCCGCAGCGTGGGTGTGGGCAATGTTGGCTTTCGGCCCCATGCGAGCGAACGTCTTCATTGAAGGTTTGGCGCCGCCCGATCCCTTGTGTCCGTGCAGCGCGCATTCAATGCCGTTGCAGATAGGGAAACTTGAAGTCTCTTGCAGGAATGTGACCGCGCCTAGTTCGACTCCCATGTCCGAGCGCAAGATGTCTTCGAACAGATTGTAGTCTGTCTGTCTCTCAGCGATTGCTAAGTAGCGCCGCAACTGGCTTTGAAGGAAGAAGATCGCATTCGCAGGATCGTTCTTGTAGTCGGCTTCCGCGAGCCAACGCAGGAGCATCTTGTCGTGGTTACTCTCAACGACGAGGCTGCGGCATCCGTCGCGTTGCGTGATTTCTAGGAAGTTGGCGACCTTTTCGAGGGCGTCATTCACACGATTTTTGTCGTTCCAGTACATATCGAAACGATGGTACGGATCGTTGATATTGTGATGGTTGCGTGCTTGGAAGTCGAGGCTGTCGTGGAAGAACTGGTACTTCGGGCGCAGCACATCGAGCATGCAGTGCTCGTTACCTACTGCCCATTCCAGATCGCTGTCGATGCCCCAAGAGCCGCGCGCAACGTCGTCGTCCATCTGCTCAAGATGCACGTCGCCCCACGTGATCGCTTCGACCGGGTGTCCTGCCGACACGTAGCCATCAAACACGTAGTGATCCAGATCGCGGAACGATCCGTAAGGTGGGCCAGCAATCAAGTGGCGTGCAAAGATGTCGCCATCGCCATCAATCTCTACGAGCACGGCCCCGATCACGTGATGGAACTCAGCCTTGATCCCGGCCTTATGTTGAATATAGTTAGGCCGCGTACACGTCCCGGTGGACATGATGATTTTTGACGGTTCTGTAAACATAGTTGCGATGCTTTCCATCGAAACCCTGGGGTGCGGAAAAATTCCCCACTTACTGCGCGTGTAGGTTTCAAAGCCGGACAACGGGTTCACAGCAGTTGGGGAGATGTTCATTTCCCCGCAGAAGACGATCTTGTCGCCAATCTCGATGCGCTCATTCGAGATGTACTTTTTGATAGCCGGATGGAAGGTCATTTCCTCCGGCGTTCCTGCGAACAAGGTCTTGTTGTACGTGTAGGTGCCGATGATAATCTCGGCATTGAGATAGGTGGCGTAAGCTTCCAGATTGCTCAGGAAGCCTTTATGAACCGGCGTATTGTTCTGTGCGCTTGAGAAGATGTAACGCTTCACAAGCCCCTTGCGCGGTTTACCGACCACGACGGGGCGTGTTGCCTGCTTGGTCTGGAAGTCTATCTTCTGCTCCCGGTACAGGCGGTCCTGTATCGTGGAGCGGGGAATGCCGGTCTGGCGAGAGAACTCGCGAATAGAGCCGCACTTCTCAATCGCCTTTCGCAACTGCTTAGGCGAGTAGTCATCGAGATTTTGCATGTTACGCCTTGGTACGTGCCAGCATCAATTCATCGAACCTTTTCAAGAACGACATTTTTGCGGCTTCTGGTGTGAGCCCGCGAAGTGTGTGCGGTTTGCGGGTGGTGGAGAAAAGGGGATTGTGAGAGAACCCCCACGCATCAACGAGGTTGGGGTTAGGCAGTAGAGAGCGTCCTTCGAACACACACATGGCGAGGTCGGCGCGCTTCACTTCGTGATCTTGGATACTGTCGTAGGAGGCGATATTGAAACGACGGCGGATAGTATGTTCCAGCCTGTGTTCGATTTCCTGAAACTCAGGAAGGTACACCTTGAGCGGCGAAATCAGGTCCCCGATGTAGGCTTCGGTAGCATCATGCAGCAGCGCTGCCAGAGCATACGTCTCGTCAACTTCATGGCTGACGTTCACAGAGTGCTCCGCAACCGAGTAGAACCAGCGGAGATGTCCGTTGAACCGGCACTGCATCGACAGTGCGTGAGCTATGTCGTGAATGTCGATGTCACTAATACCGGGCTCCATAAAGGGGAACGCCTTGCCGGAGTAGGTGTGCATCCACGGACTTTCAGGGATACCAGTCGTCTTGAGCGCCGCGAGAGTCATGTTCGTTTCCTTTAATCTGTCAGAAGTAATAACACACGTTAGTTCACTTGACAACGAGGGCCGCGTAAATAGGGCGGTTCTTCTTAACGGGTACCTTTGTCGTCATGCCTTCCCAAACTTCCTTGAGAAGTTTGAACTTAATTTCAGTAGAAGTTTCAATAAGATAGACCCACTTACGGCCCTCGCTGATGACGGCGACGCCGCGCCAGCCAGAACCGACAGACGGGGCCTCCTGCATCAGGTAGATGCGCCACTCCATTTTGTATATACGCTTACGTGTCATCTTTCTTCTCGTGGCACGACGGTTGGTTTAAAAATTGGGCTATCGGCGCGCCCGTACCACCCCACCACTTTTCAGCGTCTTCACGGACTTTCTCTGTTAACGAGCGCGTACATTGTTCTGCCTTTTTACAGTCCGTGTAGAACGGACAAAACGTCATGTCTCTAAAGCACATCATCCAAGAGCCTCCATGTTCATAGCCTTATTCACGTCTTCCTGTCGCTGCTCGACAACGGCGATCATCGCTTCATCGAGACTGCCTTCAACAGGCAGGCGGTAGATCGTATTGGGGCGCGTCTTTAGCACGTCCCAAATCCGTTCCTCGGCCTGACTGACTTCGGAAGGTACCCACGAGATTTCGATAAACACGGCAACGTCTGCTACCGAAAGGTTGATGGCCTGTCCTGCTGCAACGATGTTGCCAACGAGTACGCGACAATCAGGATCAGTCTGGAAGCGCGTGACTTCTGCGTCTTTCACCTTGTCCGCCATCCCGCCGCGAACAACGGCAGCGTCAGGGAAGGCCTCTTTCAGCAGAGTGATAACGTCGCGGTGATGGGCGAATACGACGACTTTATCCTCGTTCTGCAACACGTCATTGATGAAGTCGATGCACATAGGCGTCTTGGCGACGGCGAGTTCGCGCCTGATCTTGGCGAGGTTGCCGACCAAGGTGACGTTGCGGTCGTCATCGCGCTCGATGCCATCGAGATATGAGTATTCGGTGAGAAGTTCGTCAATCGCCTCCGCGCTCATGACGCTACCGATCAACGCCGAGAAGGCGCCGAAGTTCTTTTCAACTTCTGCCTTCTCCTGCTTCACAAGTTTGTCCACAAGCCCGCTGCGAGGCAGCGATATGGTCTGCCTGTTTGATGGCATATCACCCGCTACGTCCTTTTTCGTACGGCGGCACATGAAGCGCGTACGCATCAGGTATTGAAGTTCCTCAAGGTTTGAGGCGCCGGACGTGTCGAGGCCGAAGCCGTCAGACTTGGCGTCACAATACCGATGAACGAAGTCCCACCACGACTTACCGAGTCCCTCTGGATCACACTTGTGAACGACGACCCACAGATCAACTGGCGTCTTGAACATCTGCGAGCCGGACATGAACAGCCAGAACGACGTGCTGAGCGACTGAAATTTCTTCTGGTAGCCAAACACCATTTTGGTGCGGCGGGCCTTCGAATTTTTCAGGTAGTGGCTTTCGTCGCAGATGATGATGTCCCAATGGATACCATCAAGGTATTCCTTATGCGTATGCAGGATGTCGTAGTTGATGATCAGAACCGGTGTCTCAGGGTTCTTCTTACCATCAACAATGCCAACTTCCAGATCATGCACGAGCCACTTCTTAATCTCTCGGTACCAGTTGCGTTTCGGCGTTGACGGGCAGATCACAAGGATATGCTCGGGCTTCTCAAACGTATTCATCACGCCGATGGCCTGGATTGTGTTATGGGTCAGTAGGTAGTCCTTTGTGACATACAGCCTATCAGAGGCAGACACAGCGATACACAGCATAGCCACGGTACGGCCTGTCGGCCTTATACTTACAACACCTTTGCCGCGCACACGTTTAGGGGGGGACCAGTTACCATAACGAAAACGGAACGGAGACACGTCGAGAGAGATACGAACGCAATACGCTGTGCCGCGTTCAGGGTAATCATACTGATTAAGACTCGCGACCCCGCCAAGAGAACGCACAAGTTCAACAACATTTTCAGCAAGTTGCGACGAACTTGTTGAAAACGTACATCTGCGACCAGAAAAACACCCGTCAGTGTCCATCAGTCCGCGCAAAAGCGCCAATCTATCCTCAACCGACGCGACCATATAGTTTGGTGGTATTTTTTTGTGGACAGACTTTACGGCCAACCCCAACGCTCTAATCTTTTCAGGAAGCGAATTTTCCTTTTTAGAACGGTCCACAATCCTGTATTGAGGGCAGGCCTCTCGGGGACTTGTAGTCACGATCATGTTATTGTCAGCAGCCCAGGCAGTTATAAATTCTAATATTCCTTTCTTGTGTTCTGGTACTGAAACCGCAATTGACGAACCGCACAAGTAGCCATCCCCAATAAGTACGCCCAATAGATACGGGTCTACAGGAAGCGATGTAGAAGTGACAAAATTAACAGGCTTTACCGTAGGAATGATAAATCTACATGCGTGTTTGTTTGCGGGCCGCGATAACCCCTGCCTAATCATATCTTTTGTCGTTATGGTTCTAAGGTTGCCTTTCGATGTGATATATGACCACAGATGGTCGCCAGAACAGGTTGCAGATGCTCCATCAAACGTAGTTACTTCGTATTCTTCCAATAACCCTTGAGGATAGACGCCTACGACTTCCGTAGGACACCCGTCGCTGCCAATAACAAAATCACCAACAGCTAAATCTCCCATCGTTCTCCACCCGGTGGGTGTGAGAACGGGACAATCAACACTTTGGCTTTTTCCCAACCTCATATCGTCCGCCAGAAGCACCGCGTCCTTGTCCAAGGTGTACTCAATGCCCGCAAGCTGATAGGGCCTGTACGCGCATCCTGGGGGCGCCTTGACGGTGATGTTAGAAGTAAGGGCGCAGGACGCAGCGAGTGCCGTCTGTCGCTCTGCGTAGATAGTTTCAAGCCGGTCCTTGGCATCGCCGCGCGCATACTCGCGTAGCTTCATGGCTTTGCTGGCATCACCAGTCATCCATGCGTTCGCTGATTTGATCCACCGCCAGCCCGCTGTCTGCATATCAGAGTGCGACGGCCCGCCGTTCATGGCGGCGTCGTGTGCCCAATAACAGCCTTTCGCATAATCGATGAACACGGGAAACTCCGATAAATAAGAGCGGCACGGTAGGGGAGGGAAACCTACCGTGCCACTTGTCGGCGCCAATGTGGAGGCAGACACGGCGCCGGAACCGATCAGGACCGGGCGCCGAGGTTCGTCAGCCAGTCCTGCAAGGTGGTGCGGGCCACGTTCATGAGACGCGAGGCGCCGCGTTGTCCGTGGGCTTCCACGATCTTAATGATTTCATAACCATCGATCACACGCCCATCGGACGTTGTGAAGGCAATAGGCTCCTCAAGAGGTAACTCGGGCTCAATAGCAACTTCATCGTCGTCACCCCAAGCATAGGAGTCGCCGTCGTAGTCGTAGTCGGAATAGTCCTCGTCGTAGTCGTCTCCGGCGCCCTTATAGGTACCAAAATCGTTGACAACGGCCTTGCCAACGAAAAACTGCTGGGCCTCGTTCTCGGGGACTTCCCCGATGATTTCGTACGTCTTTGCTCGTCCCTTCGCGTTGTTGTAGTCGTTCGGGATCGCTACAACGTCTTCCGGCGCGATCTTGCAGATCACGACGCGGCCTTTGTGACCGAAGTAGGACGAAAGATAGTTGAACGAGCAGAAGTGGTACCCAGCAGAGCACGTGCGATTACGGTTCGTGTCGTAGCGATCCTCGGGAAGCAGCGGGAGTTTTGTACCGATGCTGTTGTCGGTTGCGTTGTCGTGATACGACTTGTAGTCGTCTTTGACCTTCTTGAAGGCAAGGAAACAGCCGTCGTCGGTCAGCGGAAGCTCGGACTGCTCCATCCATAGATAAAATTCGTCAGCCGCCGTGGGGATGGGATTGGACATAAGGCGGTCAAGGAACCGGGCGAGCGGGGAGATGTTGAAACCTTGGCCCAGCATGTCCAGCAGGCGCTTCGCAATGACGCCACGTACCTCCTTGTCATCGAAGTAGACGGCGTTGTCGCCAACCTTGACGCGGCCTGCCGTGACCTTGGCGATGAATTGCGGAATATCCGTAAGGTCAGCGATGCGGGCCTCAAGTTCCGGCGAGGCTCCGTAGAGGCCGTAGTTCTTGAGGGCTTCACGGACTGCCGAGAAATTCGGATGGGTCGAGTTAAGGGTACGCATACGTCCGTGCAGAAGCAGGTTCACGGACGACGGGGTGATGGTATAGGCGATGGTCATGATGTTAGCTCTCCTCTCTCATGTAATCTGCTGTGACGGAAATTGACATGGCTAGGCCCAAGTGTCAACTAGATTGACGTAATCGAGCGTCTTCTTAGAAACATCCTTAACGTTGGGGTCAAGGATAGGCGACCACGACGAGCCGATTTCGGCTGCGATCTGCAACATCGGGTAGGCGACGTATGTCGCGTTGATCAACGCGTACATGTCCTTTTTGTGCTGATACATGTCGAGCAACGGAGGCGTGTGTGTGGTCATTCCGATGTGCTTATCAATGATCTTCTGCTCAGCCGTCAGGTTTGTGATGGCGCTCAGTTCTGCGATCTTAGTCATCACCTTACCAAGCGGCCCATCAACGTTATCCGGCATCAGAGACTTCTCAGCGAAGTCCTTGCAAAGCCTGACAATTTTACCGTGACTGCCCGTGTAATTCGTCGGCTCAGTCAGGCGCTTCGCCAAGTTGAACAGACCGGCTTTCTTCTCGTCGTAGTGCGTCGCAAAGAAGGCCTTAGCGATGTCCCAAAAATTGATCCACTCGTCCTTATTGGCATGGCGGGCAAGGGAGCGGGGCATGCCATACAGCTTGACGTTAGTCGGGATTGCGCCAACGCCCTGCATTTCTTTGAACAACTCGGCCAGCGAATACAGTGATACGCCGTGATCTTTGAACGGCGCCGGAACATCTTCGAACGCATCGCGCTTGAGCGGGAAATAGAAGCCGCCGTCTTCAAAATCCACGTCAACGGGCGTAAGGTCGCCGTTGCGAATTTCCTTCATCTTCACGGGACCGCGCGCATTCTGCTCTTTAGGAATTTCCGGCAGCGTGCTCACGTCGAGGAAGATGTCGGCAGGCGGTCGGCCCATCTTCACGAGAAGGCGCTTGAGGCCAGCCGAGTTCTTGTGAGCCTTGACGTAAAGTAACTTTGACGGCGCGTTCAGCGCATAGCGGATAGTATTATAGTGCTTGGCAATGCGCTGGGCGACCTGCGGAACTTTTGTGTCCGCATCGTGGAAATAGACAAGCAGTTCGCCCGGCTCGAAGTGGATACCACCCCGAACGTCGTTGTTATACTTGTCGAGTTTCGGACCAGTCTGCCGACGACCCATGTCATAGCGGTCGATCTTTGCGATATGAAGATCACCTCGGACAAGCCCCTTCCACGACAAGTAATCACCACGGCTCTCAAGATCGACGGACTTGAACTTACGCTTGTGCACGGCGGCGCGGATGAATGTCGGGATCGAAGTGTCTTCAAGAATTTCTTTACGGGTGACGAGCGCGTCCCAAACAGTGTCCGCAGCATCAATCTTGGCGACAAACTCGGCGGCAAGTGTGTTGATGATGTCGTCAAGGCCAGCAGTAATGTTGGCGCACGTGGACGTATCGTAGCCAAGGCTCTCGCGGTTGGCTGAGATTTCCAGAGAACCGATAGGGAAGTTGATGACGATAGGAGCTTGCAGCAGCGAGCGCTGGGCGCCGGTGAGGCCCTGCACGGCGTTGGCGTCAATAGGGTAGAGCACGCAGCCCTGACGTGCGTGTGCCGACGTAATGGCGGCGTCCCATGTCCGCTTGTAGAGCACCCAATTATCGCCACGCGTGTGTTCCTCAAGCGGCTTATCGGTCAACTTCTGACCAACAATCTTGGGACGCGTCTCGAAACCGACGATCACGCGCTCAGCGGCGATGCGGAAAGCTTCGATGTCGCCCATCTTGACCGGGAACGCAACTTCGATACCGTCCGGCTCGGTCGTCGGCTCGGTCATCATGTGGGCGATCTGCGGCACATAGTCGGAGCCGATGAAGGCACTGTAGGTGCGCTTCTCGCCGTCCAGCCATGCGGTGACGGTGAAGGTGTCTGTGTAGGCGAAAGGTGACTTGGAGCCAAGGCCAAGTTTGCCGACCTGTTCGTTGGTGGCTTCCTTGCTGCTCTCGAATACCGTCGAGTACAGATGCATGACGCCGTGATGGGTCATGGAGATACCGTAGTCACGGACGCGGAACGAAGGTTCAAAGACGGTCGGAAGATGGCACTCGAAAGGCTGTACCGTGTTGTCCGCCATGACGTGTGCGTCGTAGGCGTTAGTCCAAATCTCGCGGATGACGGAGCGGATTTTGTCAGAGTAGAGGCCGTCGATCAGAACCTTGAAGGCCTTACCGTTCGCCTTGATGGAAAAAGACTGGACCTGCTGCGTGCCGACCGTGCCGACTTCGCGCTTCTCGGCGGTCATGAGAGCCATGTATCTGTCCTCCTTACGTGTTGTGTCTGCCTGAAAGCGAAGTTAGCAGAACTGACGCTTGACACAAGGACTGACGAGAGTTAGGGTTAACGCCGTGAGAAGCGTTGACGCAATGTCAACAGTAGATCACTTTGCAGCCCAGCCTTCGGGCCAGATGAGGACGGGCGCTTGGTTAGTTAACGACTAGGCGCCCGTCGATCTCCTAACCCTCTGGAATACAATGCAGAAATCATTCCTACCAGATAACACGGACCCAGGTTTCATAGAGTTGATCGAGGTCTATCAGGCAACCGACATTGAGTTCCCGCACTTGAAGGCCATCTCTCTTGCACAGTGGGCGTTAGAGAGCGGGTGGGGCCTCTCCGATCTGGCACAGCAATGCGACAACTATGCAGGGATGAAGTGGCGCTCTGTTATGCGGCCTTACGGAACTCCCCGCGCCTATACAGACTGGCAGGGGAAAGAAGACCCCTACGTCAAGTTTCGAGATAAGGCGACATTCATTGAAGGTTATTGGGATCGGTTCGATCTTATCAGTGCATACGACGGTTGGCGGGATCACACAGATACGCCGGACAAATGGATTGAGTTTATCGGCCCGATCTGGCTGGGAATGAGCGCGCCCCACAATAAAAAGTATATCAACAAAGTCAAACAACTCTATCGCACCAGAACGAAGTTCGTGATCTATCCGAAAAAGGATACCGATGCAGCCGAATGAGCGTCCGACCCACCAACAGTTTGCCGACCATTTCGTAATGATGGATCAGGCATTGATCGACAACCCGCACGTACCAGTTCACGAGCGCTGGAAGTTTGTTCTCACACACATTCCAGAAGTGCGCGGCAGGCGCCTGTACGAGAATTTCGAAGATGCACTACAACGGATATACAAGAATGGCTCGACGGAAGAAGTCTACGCCGCCAGAGAACTAGCCAATCTCACGCATTTCTTCTACAAGGTACTTATGTCGCAGGACATAGGACGCTCCCACGCAAACGGGTTTCATATCGTCAACACTGAGAAGTGGGCGATGAAGTTTGCCGACAAACTTGAAACCATGAAGCCGGGGCGCTTCAAGCGTGGGAAGTATCAGCCGCAGAAGACGATTAAAGTCACGCATCAATGGATCAACTGAGCGGAATAGCCCTCGTGCCGGTCTTAGGGTACAAAGTCTGCAACGGTGTGGCGGCGACGCACTGCGCCGCGTTTCAAATATTCGAGCAGAGCATTCACGTCCACCGTCCGGTGGACGACCAGAAGCGCACGCGCATTCAAGGTTGGCAGTTCTCGGTTGACGGTGTGCCTATCTCATACGTCGGTGACGCTACCATGCCACGCAGAGAAGCTGTTCTGCTGTTCGTGATGCGCTCTTATGAAATAGGCGTCACGCCCTGGAGACAGGCGTTGGATAAGACGCTGATCGAAAATCAGCGTCGTCTGGATGCGGCCCTGAACCAACAGCAAACGGCATGAGTTGGCGCGGGACGCAACCACACTTACAGGCCCACAGATACAGGAATACTGGCCAGAGCACGCTGTAGCGGACCAAGTACGTGTTGAACAACAGGCCTAGGAAGTCGTTGCTGTAGACAGGATTTTTCGTGATTGTGATGAATACGAACAAAGGTGTCGTGAACAAGATCACGAAGCCCACCGCAATGAAGAACCGCCACGGATGGACGAGCAGGGGAGCGAGCCACTGCTTGACGATGATGATGGCGACGCCGCCGAGAAATAACGCCACCATCGCCAGCATGGCGTCGCGTGCGTTAGCACCAGTCTCGTGCAGCATCATGTAGGTTTCGTACGCGTAATCAGGATCACTATCTATCACGCCGAACATATACCAGCGTATGTAGCCGAGAGAGACGAACACAAGCCCGAGAAGCCCGCCGTAGATGATGTTCAGCGAAGCCACGTTGCCGAATTGACGATGAGCAAAGGCGAGCGCCAGCAGAACGAACGGAAAATAGATGGAGCCGCCCGCAGTAGGCATGATGCCGAGGAACGGCAGAACTTTGCCGGAGCCGACGAGGCTCAGATACATGGAAACAGCGATCACGGCGGCGTAGGCAGTAGTCCGCCCGATGCGCCACAGAAGCGCGAGCATGGCGAACACAAGGGCATACCCGCTCAGTGTCACCATCACTTCATTGTAGGCGGTGAGCAGGTTCGCATTGGGATACAGAAACGGCCAGAACTTACCCATTTGGGTTTGCTCGCTTTCGTGCGTAATGTTCCTTGATGCACATGACGATAAACTCTGCCGTCATGGCGCCCATATACCCGATTGTCCCGGCGAATGCGGCGGCGAAGTCGGTGTCGAGGCCCATGTAGTGAGCTACGCGTACGGCAGCGACGCCGACCATCCCCGCAATCAGCGCGTTAAATGCGACAAACTTCGCATTCCAATTACGGCGCAGCATTTGAATATGCATTTACGCCTCACTTTCTGGCTTTTTAGCCTCGTCCTGATGCACAGCCTGTTCTCGGATTTGAATTTTACCACCGAATTTCTCAGTGAACAAACTTGAAATCCAATCGAGGCCCTGCGTTCCTAAGTAACCTCCCACGCCTGCTGCCACCAACGCCCAGTCGGGCGAAATACGAAGTACCGTCTGCGCAACCATGTAACCCGAGAAGCCGGACACAATCGTGTGAGCAAGCAGAAGCCCCAGCCGTGGAGCGACGCCTGTCCGCACATACTGATCCAAATATCGGGCTACACCACCAATCATTGCGATCAAAACCCACGCAATGTCGGCTGTGAAGTCCCAAAAACTATCGTTCATTCGGGCTACCGCAGCGCACAAAGTTAAGTTCGACCGTATCGACATTTTAACCAAAAGTCAACCAGACTAACGAAAGATATTAGGCCCTACTAGACGGTGAAATAATCTTACGCTATGGTGTCTTCACTAACACGAAAGGAGGCGACATCATGGCAGCGAAAAGGGCAAAAACACTCACGGACGAGCAGCTCGTGCAAGTCCTTGAATACGTTGGTAAAACCAGCAAGCAGCCGATCCGCGACTACACCATGATCCTGCTCTCCTTCAAGGGCGCCCTACGCGCTGCTGAGATAGCGGGCCTGTCGTGGCGAGATGTCACAGACGCCTTTGGTAACGTCCGCACCGACCTGTTCGAAGTGCCGGACGGCATCGCCAAGAAGGGTCACGGACGTACGGTGCCTATGCACCGCGCCCTATATGCGGCCCTGTGCGCCCTTAAAGCTGCGCAGCACAAGGATGCGACGCGCGGTAAGCAGCCGGTAATCCCCGGTCTTCACGGCCCACGCATGTCCCCGAACAATCTCCAGAAGTACATGGCGCGGCTCTATCAGAACATGGGTCTGGACGGCGTGTCCTCGCACTCTGGTCGGCGCACCTTCATCACCAAGGCGATCCGTGCCGCCAACAAGTACAACTGCTCGATCAAGGACGTGCAGGGCGCCGTTGGGCATCGCCACATCGACACCACCGAGAACTACATCGACCCATCCGAGAGCGTCGGACTCCTCGTCAACTCCATCTAAGGAAGGTATAACATGGCTGTTGAAATCAAAGGGTGTTTAAGGCGCTCACCGCCGTGAATGAGGATGCAGATGAGTAATCTTGAAATCCTCAGCGGTCCGGTCTGGTCGTGGATCAGCCGCTTCATCAACAACCATGAAGAAGGCGTGTTAATCTTCTTCGTAATTCTGTTCGCAATCGTCTTCGCAAACATCTTTGCAAGGTTGCTGGTAGGAAAGGATGAATAATGTCAACACACTATGTCAACGTAATTGAAGTCAGCGAAATCCGCGAACACCCCAACGCACATTCCCTCGACATCATTCCTGTCGGCAACTTCCAAGCTGTAGTGCGTAAGGGTACCTTCCAGATTGGGGACAAGGCCGTCTACATCGAGCCCGACTACGTGGTGCCCACTTATCGCAAGGAATTTGAATTTCTTGCCAAGCCTAACAAACAAGAGCACCGACTGAAAGCCGTGAGGTTGCGTGGTGAAATCAGCCACGGCCTGCTTATCCCCGTGCCTGACGATGTTAGAGCAGAATTCGCCATCTACGGCGGGGTTGGCGTAGGCGACAACCTGATGAATGATCTTGAAATCAAGCGCTGGGAGTCTGAACAGCGCCTCGTTATGCGCGGCGACGAACTCAGTTACGACGACTGGCCTGCGGTGGATCCCATCGGAAACCAGAAGTTCGACGTTGAAGGCTGGCGATACCACGACCTGTTCTTCAAGCCCGGCGAGACGGTGATTGTGACCGAGAAGGTTCACGGCGCCAACGCGCGTTACGTGTGGCTCGATGACAGACTTTACGTCGGTTCCCGCAATCGCTGGCTCAAGGTTGAAGGCAATCACATCTGGTCGCGCGTTCTTTCGGTGCGCCCGGACATCGAGAAGTGGTGCCGCGAGCACCCCGGCACGATCCTGTACGGCGAAATCTACGGCAAGGTGCAGAGCCTCAAGTATGGCATCGAAAACGACATCGATTTCGTCGCATTCGCTGCGTATGACACAGTGCATGGCACGTACGTGGATAGCGAGAACCTGTTTTCCTCGATGTTCAGGTACGACATGGATCACGTTCCTGTTCTCTACAAGGGGCCGTTCATTCAAGATGTGTTTGATGAAATCAAGGAACGCGACAGTATCGTTGCGGAGACGCACGGGCTGTTCCAGCACATGATGGAGGGCATAGTGATTGTGCCCGTCACTGAGCGCTGGGAGGGCAGGCAGCGCGCGTGTGTGAAGATGATCAGTGACCGCTATTGGGAGTTCAACGACTGATGACACAGGAGACTGGCAATGAAGCGGCACAAGCACCGGAAAAAGGGGAGGGGTCGTGACTTTTTCGCGTGGAAGTCCACCTTCACTCAGGCAAGACCGTTACCTTCGATGCTATCAAGTTCGACGTGGAAACGCGTGGTGGTAAGATCGTTGCTTGTGAATGGGAGTTCACACCCCGTATGTCACACCCCGGCGTGCGGCGGCCAATGCTCGACGTGCTCGATTTTTCACGCGTTGAGGCAGTCGAAATTACGGAGTTGCTCGCATGACGACAATCGCGTGGGATGAAGAAATTATTGCGTGGGACAGCCTCATCACTATGGGCGATGAGAAGTACGTTCATCACAATACGCAGAAGGTCGTATCCCACAAAGGTCGCGTATTCACGCTCTGCGGTAACGCCGGTCTTCTCAAGAAAACACTCATCCCGTGGTGGGAGAAGGGTCACAAAGCTGACGCCGCTCCTGACGGTGATTGGGATATGGTGGTAATAGGTACGGACGGGGCATTCCTATACTCGTCAGGAAGCCCCGGCGCGGAAGTAAGCACGCCTAGCACGTTTGCTCTAGGTTCCGGCTCTATGGCAGCAAGGGCCGCACTTATGTGCGGAAAAGAGCCTGCAATCGCTGTCAATATTGCTGCCACGCTTGATAAAAGTACTGGTGGGCCGGTGAACTGGTTAAGGCTGTCTGATCATGTTAAAAAGCCTGTCATGCGTAAGCCAAAACGACGCGGAGCGCGGAAATGAGTATAAAACAACCACTGTTAGACGACTACTTCGTGGCACGAAAATACGAGTTCACGCTGCCCGACCTGCGTGGCGTGTTTCGTTAGGTGACTTGACAGACGTTAACTTATCTGTCAGGTTTCCGACCCAAGCCGGATGTCCAAATGAAATTGAAATACGAAGTTGGCGACGCCTGCTGGATCGCTGTAGGTGGTCTGCCGCTTATGGAAGGCCGCGTCATAACCAACTACACGACGCCGGATCACCCCACCGAGTTCTACATCATAGAAGTGCTGGACCCTGACTGGCCCACGCATGAAGTGCGAGACGCGCTTCTCATGTCGGAAACAGCGGACGGGCCTCTGGCATTCATGCAGCAGGACGAAGACGACAGCGCTGCGTTGAACGCGGCGCATTTCCGCGCGCTCGTGGAGAACATGGAAGGAGTACGTTTTAATGACAAGCACTGAGCCCGAAACCCATACTTTCAAGGACGCTCTGTTCGTCGGACTTGACCCGGAGACTATGACCGAAGACCCGTTTTTCCAGAAGAAACTGGAAATCGCAATCGGCGCCAATCGTCATGAAAAGAATTGGGTAACGAAGCCCCTGACCCGCGCGGAATTTATCGCGTCTCTTGTTGAGTTCACAGAAGGTGAGAAAGACGGCCTGTGCATCACACAAGGCCCGCTGGTCAACGGACAACGCATCGCGAAAAACGTGATCGCGAACCATATCATCATGCTCGACTGCGACACGGGTGAGAGCCTTGAGAGCCTTGAGCGCAAGGTACGTGACGCGGGGTTGTTTGCCGTCCTGTGGACGACATATTCCCACATGAAGCGCACGACGGAAGTGCCAGAAGATCGCCTTGTGAAATTGGCGCGCGATCTGCGCACACCCATGCCGAACGCGGCGGACGAACAGCCCGAACTATGCGACCTTGCGCGCGAATATCTGGCGAGCAAGAAATATCACAAGCCGATCCTGTCCTCGATCCATCGCGTCGATAAAGAGCACCGCGAAGGCGGTATCAAGTTTATTGTGCATCACGATCCGATGCCACGTGCGCGCATCATGATGTTCCTGAAAGAGCCTTACGTCTTTGCCACTGCTAAGGCTTCACAAGCCTTGGCCATTCAGGATTGGAAAGAGTTGTACGCAGGCGTCGCTGAATTGCTTGGCGTGGACTATGACCAATCGTGTGTGGACCCAAGTAGGTTGATGTATACGCCGCGCATCGCAGCCGGTGAAGGCACACCCTACGAGCGCGGACACGACATCGTTGTTATTGCTGGCAAGGCGCTGGACCTTGATACGGTTCCGCGTATCAAAAAGGGTGAGCGATCTACTTCTACGCATCAATCCCCACTACAAGCTACGCTGGGCGCTGCTGGTATCAGCGGACACCAGCACGATGACGACGCGGGCGAACACAAGTCTTTACCGTCGTGGATGTTCAAGTTTTTAAAGCAGCACGGTGACGAGTTTGACATCGTGGGCTTCGTGAACGAGTACGCTTACCAGGACATCAAATCTGACAACGGTGAGAAGGTCGAACTGACCTGCCCGAACGAAGATCGCCATACCGAACAGAAAGCGGATGACCGCGCGTTCATGGTGCGCAGCGGAGAGGGTGGCTTTTGGGCTGGATGCCAGCACGCGACATGTAAGACAGACAGTAACGAGGATCGTGCGTGGTGGCTGCTTGAACTTTGTAAAAAGTACGGGATTGGCTATGAAGAACTACTCACGTACTGCCCCACGGCTGATGCGGAACAAACTGCACAGATTGAGCGCGAAGCGGAGACAAAGGATAGTGTCGAAGACGCTATCACTGGCCTCACGAGCCTCGGCAGCACCGCCACTGCGGATCAGATCACAGAAGTTATCACGGGGATTAGTTACCTATCAGATCAGGCTCGGCGCACTGAACTTCTGAAACGCGTGCGCGATGTTACAAGGTGGAGCCTAGAAGACCTGCGTCCAATTCTGCGCGAGCAATTGGCGAAGCGTGAAATGGAGAACGCAGCCCAGCGCGAAATTCTGTTTGACGCCACACCTGTTCCCGCCAACCCGGAAGACGCCAGTATCATATGGCTTCACTGGCAGCAGCCCGATCAATGCCGGTGCGCTTTCGCGCGTTTTCAAAAACTGAACCTAACGTCACCGACGCTGTATAGGCGCCCTGAAGGTGGTGTTGTATCTGTTGTGAACAATACAAAAGCCGGTGTGCGTATCGCTGAGTTGCCGAACATCAGCGACACGATTGGAACGACCCTTTCCGACTTTGGTATCCGCTTTGTGGGGGCAACAGAAGAGGGTGAAGAAGTTGAGAAGAACGCACCTGCCTACGTCATCTCCTACATTCGCGGCAAACTTCACGAAATGAAGTTGCCGGAACTTGAGAAGGTGACGAAGGTTCCGGTGTTTTCGAAAGAGGGGATACTCATTACCGAGAAAGGGTACAACCCGCATACGCTGTGCTTCTACGATCCGGGCGATGAAGAGTTCTACGCCGTACCAGACGTAATCACTGACGCGGACGTGGATGCTGCGGTGTCGATCATTGACGAGCCGAAGCGCGACTTCCCTTTCTCGGACAAGTTCAACGAATACGACCCGGAGCCGATACGCGACGGCAAAGTCGATGATGAGGGTTTCCCGCTTCCTAACTACAAACGTGGCGCCGGTTCGCGCGCCAACTACGACGCGATGGTCATGCAGCCTTTTGTGCGCGCCATGATCGCAGGACCATGCCCGCAGTACCACATTGACAAGCCCGCAGTAGGCACAGGCGCCGGGTATCTGGTGGACGTAGCTTGGATCATTGCGGAAGGCGGTGAGCGGGCGGAAGTTAAGACGCTGCCGCACGACGACAGCATGATCAAATCCATGATCACGTCAGGCCTGCGTGGTGGTAAGTCGATCCTGTTTCTGGATAACGTACAGGATCAGGTGAACAGCCCGGACCTAGCGGCGGCGCTGACAGCAGGCACTTGGTCAGACCGCCTGTTTCGCACCCACGATGAAGTGATCATCCCCATCAAATGCACGTGGGTAATGGCGGGCAACCGCATAAAATTCAACCGCGACATGATGCGCCGAAACGTGCCCATATATTTGAACGCGGAAATGGCAAATCCGGCGTCGGACAGGCCCGTCGAATTTTACAAACATAAAATGCTGCACGAATACGTTCGCCAGTGCCGAAAAGACTTGGTGTGGGCAATTCACGTGCTGGTGAAAAACTGGGTGCAGAAGGGGTGCCCAGTTCCGGTAAAATCGCCAATCATGCAGTCGTTCAACGACTACAGCATAGTTCTAGGCGGTGTGTTGGAAGCGGCGGGCATAGAAGGGTTTTTATCCAACCGTCCGGCGTATATGGAAGCGCGTAATGAAGATGAGAGCGCCGGTACCGGACTCATCAGACGGATATGGAAAAAACATGAAGACAATGCCCGGACGATCAAGGAATGGCTGGAAGCGTGCGCCCCCGACGGTTCGTCGGGAATTGCAGCCTTTGCAGGTGGTAACAAGGACTTTGAAATCGACCAAACCCTCGGCTTGGACATGATCACATCCCAAAAATACAACGGCATGCTTCAACAATTGTCAGGATACGTCAGAGATAATTGCCTAGGCGGCACCTATCAGGTTGATGATGAAGGTGGCAAAGTGATCGTGGAGGCAAAACAGAACCGAAATAAAGTATGGGAGTACACGCTGAAAAGGCTGTAAGAAAGAATAACTAATCACAATCCTCTGATGAACTTCGGAAAGTACCGTGGGGAGCCCGTCGCCGAAGTTATGGCTCGGGACCCGTCGTATATTGATTGGTGCATGGCGCAAGACAACCTGCGTAGACGACTTGAGCCGATTATAAACATCATTCAAGTGACCCCGGCAGATGATCAAGAAACGCCAGAACACAACATCCTACAGGCCAAATATTTTGATCCAGAACTAATTCACAACCTAATTGTGAACAATGTTCCAAGAGAACTGTATCCAAGTCGGTATCATCATTCTCACAATCGCCCGTTCCTGCCGCCGACGAAGGTGTATGTTGAGCGTGAGGGGTGGGACGTATTTGCCGAGTGGCAAGAGGATATGGGCAGTGTGGGGTGCGGAATTGAGTTGAAGCCGAGCATAGGGGATGACTACCCCTCGGTGCTCCGCCAAATTAACAAATACCCGTCCCCGCGCCTCAAAATGTGTGTGTATCAAAAATACAACGGGTGTGTCCCAATAGCAACGGTTAAGCAAATGTTTGTTGCATCTGGGATACACCTGTGTGGTGACATTTCTGCAACATCGAATATTCTAGCACCTGCCATATGCTCTAACTAAGTATAACAAGGCTGATTTTGCGGAGGGTTGCGGAGGGTTTGCGGAGGGTTTGCGGGTGGGTTGTTTTAGCCTTTTTATCAATGATTACATCAGCTTAGCGCAAACTTGCGGAAGGTGCGGAGGGTTTTCCGGAGTTTGCTCTATATAGAGGGTACGGGGGAAGGGGAAGAACTGGCGTGATGAAATGATCTTTCCCCCCCGGAGTGTTTTTTTCCATACGTATAAGTTTCTCAAAACCCTCCGCACCCTCCGCAGGATCCTCAAAAAACGCCGGTTTTCCGGGCTTTTTCGTGCAGGCGGGTCCCCCCCTAACCCTCCGCAAACCCTCCGCAACCTTCCGCAGAGGCGTTTTTCCGGGCTTTTTGAAGGATTCACGGTTTGTTCACCGGATTGCCGGTGTCGTCAAGTATCCGGTGTGAATGATTACCCGGTGAGGACGGTGAGGACGGTGAGGACGGTGAGGACGGTGAGGACGGTGAGGAC
>OEIV010000042.1_pt1 | contig 72201 bp, 63 predicted proteins | sample 1539231 | NCBI WGS metagenome assembly OEIV01 (sample SAMN03794762, study PRJEB22550) | activated sludge metagenome | feature: wastewater treatment plant; material: activated sludge; isolation source: Wastewater treatment plant of a petroleum refinery complex | place: Argentina: Buenos Aires ...
ACGAAACAAATATTACCAGATAAAACAATCCCTTTGAATTGATACGTATTGATATCGAACACATTTATCCCAGATTTTGTTGTCGGAATTTAATATAAACCTACTTGATGAAACCTATGAAGAATGTAGAACATACGAAGACGCAGGCTTTGAGGAGGGGAATGTAGCTTGTTTTTATTCGAAAGCTTATTTTCTCCCAAAGTCAGCGGGGTTTTCGCCCCAGGCTTTGGTTTCCCATTTGAGTATCTTATTTTTATACTCATTCTGATGTAACCACTTCACAGCCCTGTCGAGCAATTCAAATATTTTTTGGTTCCTTTTGGTCGCTTTCAATTTTGTTCTCGGGTTTTTATATTTTACCCAACCTATGGCATTCCTACTGTCAGAATAAATCGGCATGCTGAGTTGTCGTTGTTTGCAAAAGGCAAGGGCATGTACAATGCCTAAAAACTCTACCACATTATTGGTGCCATCATCGTAGGGACCCTGACGAAAAAATTCGGCCCCAGTTTCAGTGTCTACGCCTCTGTATTCAGCTACACCAGGACTGCCACTACATGCACCATCTACACAAATACTTGGCAAAATAGGTTTGCCTATCACTGCTAATTGCTCTTTACTTAATAGGCTCTCTTTCATGTCCTTTCCTATAAATTGCTTAGGTGATCGTTCAAAAGCATATTCAGCCATTTCCTTGGTTAAAAATGATTTATACACCGCTCCTTCAAACCCTTCGATTTGCTTTTTGCAATCAGCCCAATTGTCGTAAATGCCCGGATCGACCCCTTCCCAAACCACATAAAACTTTTGTTTTGATTTTTTACTCATGCAAAAAAATTAAAACCGGGTGACTAATTTTAAATTGAGTAATCGATTGGTAAGTCGATTTGGAACTGCATAAACCCGCGAACTGCTTTGGTCTTGTATCCATAAATAAGAGATGGTGTTTTGTATACCCAACAGATTAAAGACTTCTAAGCTGAGCCACATCGATTTGATATTTCTAAAATAACTGTAACGAGGTCTGTCTTTTCGTTCACCATCTAGCAATAAGGTCATAAAGCCAACATCTACTCGTTTGTAACTTGGTATGCGAAGGGTGTCGCCATATCGATTCTGATCGGGTGGCCCAAACGGCAAACCCGTTGAATACAAGCCACTCAGAAACAATTTAAAATTTTTATTGCGAGGTAAATAATCTGAAAAGTAAAGGCCGAAGCTGACCCTTGAATCAGTGGGTCGTGGTATAAATCCAGGATATAAGGTGGTGCTGTCAGCGCCATTTACTTTGCTTTTAATCAGTATTTGATCGTCGAGTACATCTTCACTTGTTTTCATCAATCCCAAGCTTATCCATGATTCGGCGTCTTTTACAATATCGCCATATAAGCGAAACTCAGCACCATAGGCATATCCTTTTGCATTGTTTTTGCCAAAATAGCGGATACGCACATTATCGTATTCATAAGGTACCAGGTCCCACATGTTTTTATAATACCATTCAGTGGTAAACTTAAAGGGTCTGTCTTTAAATGCTTTGAAATTATAATCTAAGCCAAGCACCGCATGAGATGATTTTTGTGCTTTTACATCAAAATTTACATTGCCATCGAGGTTACGCATTTCTCTGTAAAAAGGAGGTTGATTATAAATACCTGTAGCTCCTCTGATGATGATGTCTTTTTTCCATTTGGGTTTCCATGAAAGTTGTAAGCGTGGACTGATCAAAAATTCTTTATTGAGGGCATTGTAATTAAATCGGATACCTCCAGTAGCTACCAGTCCAATAGAATCAAAGGAGATATTATCTTGTATAAAAGCACTGTAACGACTATACACAAAGTCTTGCGAGGTTTTGTATCTTTTGGCCATATACAATACTGAGTCGGAATACGGTTGAGAAAAGCCAGCACTATCTCTGCGTTCCCACTCGTTGAGTTTATCTGAAATATTGACGATTTCTGTATTAAAGCCCCATTGTAAAAAGTGTCTATTGGCATCGTACGATCCTTTATGACCTATATTGGCTACGTTGACATTGAGGTAATTACGGGCATAATTATGTACGATTCCTGTACCAATGGCATATTTTACTTCGCCAAAATTTTCCTTCCCTAAATCGGTTTCAATTTCGCCCAACAAGTATTCGCCTTGTATATCATAGGTTTCAGATTCGTTGGTTTGAAACCCGCTTGCGATCAACTTTAAGGTTGTTTTATTATTAGGCGTATGTGTCAGTGAAACACCTCCATAACGTGAATCAAATTTGTCTGTTTCACTCCCATTGTAGTATGTTTTTAATTGAAAGGCACGGTTAATGAGTCCAAAACTTTGGGTTGAACTTGCCGGTTGAAAATCGAAGCGGTTTCGGGCATAGTTGGCAAATACATCTACCTGCCAATCAGTATCAAATTGATAATTGATAAAGGCTTGTATATCAGTAAAGGTGGGGTTATAAACCCCTTTGGTTTGCTGGGCTTGCAACAGGTATTGGTTCGATTTTTGTCTGACTCCAACCATATATGAAAGTCTTTTTTTAATACCTGTACCTTCTAAATGGGCTCCAAATCCTAAAAGGCTGAGTGATACACTGCCTGCAAACTCTTTGGGGCGTTTGTAAGTAATGTCTAAAACGCTACTCATTTTATCGCCATATTTTGATTGAAAGCCACCGGTGGAAAAGTTTACCTTGTCTACCAGTTCAGGGTTGATGATGCTCAAACCTTCTTGCTGACCGCTTCGTACAAGAAAAGGTCGGTAAACCTCAAAGTCGTTGATATATACAAGGTTTTCATCAAAATTGCCACCTCTTACATTGTACTGAGAAGTAAGTTCATTGTTATTGCTTAAAAATATTTTCAATTGTCCTTCAATCCCCCCAACGATACTGGGCATTTTGTCATACAATTTGGGGTCGATACGCACAGACCCGGCCTCATTGCGTCTACGGTCGTCTTTGATCACCACGGTTTTTGTTGTGATGACATTTGATTTCATGGTAACGGTAATGGTTGACGTTTCGCCTGCGGCAAGCCGTTTAAACAAGGTTTTGGTTTCGAAACTTACGGTACTAAATACGATTTTAATATTTTTATCGGCGGGTACGGGAAGTGAAAAAAGACCTTTTTCATCGCTACGGGTGCCTCCTGCTACTTCTTTCACACTTATGTTGACGCCTTCTATTGGATTGTTTTTGTCATCCATTACTTTGCCCTTCAGAAGTGCTGTAGGGCTTTGGGCAAAAAGATTGACACAAATAAAAAGCAATGAAACAAGTAAGCCTGTTTTTTTCATAATGAATAGAAAACGAAAGTAAATATAAAATATTGTTTAAGAGATAAAAACGCCAAAGAAAATATAATGTTGGTTTGCCTGTGTAGGATATGTATAAACACCTTTTACTTAATTGTATGAGGTTTAATAGCGATGTGAAATAAAAAATAGTATGATTATCGGCTAAACTGTCTATAATCAAACATGGTATACTCCTTTATTATGCTGGGTTCTACTTCTGCCTTGCGCACAAGAGGAGCAAGTAAGCGGTATTACATTTTTACAAACCTGATTTGCCATTTCATCCCATCTTTTTTATCGATGATATTAAATAAATAGACACCCGCAGATATATTTGATAAGGGTACTACAGTGTTTTGCTGATGCATATCAAGGTTGCCCGATAATACTTTTACACCTGCCATATTCACGATTTCAAAAAAGCCCTCAGCCATGATGGCTTGATTTTGGTTGAGCAAAGTTATTTCGTCGAATGCAGGGGAAGGGTATAATACAAAGTTGTTTTTAAACTCTTCGATGCTGGGTATAAAGTTGGGAAGTGCTTTAAAATAGGCTTTAAAGGTGAGATCGCTTTGGCATGTATCTAAAAACACAGGATTTAACGTATCTGCAAGCTGCACGTTTTGCCCCCAGTGAAGAAATGAATATCCGGGATTGGCTATTGCTGTTATTTTTACGGGTACGCCATCAAAATACACGCCTTTCCAAGGATAAGTAGCAGGGCTTACTGTACTGATTTGTATTTTACCAGCTCCTGCAGGGAACACATCTAAAGTGATATCGACTTGTTTCACTAAATTAAAATTTGATTCAATATGATTTCTCACTTCTGTGGTACGACATACTAATTCAGAATCTAAACTCAAATAGTTGTGATAAAAATCATTCATTTGGGCAGGTATATTATTGGCATCACCCCATCTTAAAAATTCATTGGGCATTTCTGCCACTGTTTGGTTATACATATAAGTGTTGATTCCTCTTAAGCGAGCGGTGTCATAAGAGGTATTCATCAAGTCGGCAAATCGATTGATAAAATAAGTTTTAAAGCGGGTGTTTTGCATACTTTTGAGCCACACATTGATATAGGGATTGTTAGGGTTTTGGTTGAGCATATAATCTATATGGTCATAGGTGCAATTTGTCCAGCCATTGGGGTTCATGGCTAGTTCCTGGTCAATGATACAAAAGCGGTATCGATTATTGGTTTTGTCTGACCGGTAAATTTTTATATTGTTTTGTGGCCAATCGGTATTTCCCATCCATGATTGTCCAATGATATAATCATTGTAATGGGTCATATCGAAATAATGATCGGCGCTGTCCCAATAGAGCGGACTGTTGGTATTAAGTGTTTTAAAGGCATTGTATGCATTGATAAAAGTATCTACCGGGTTTCCACTCACTGATCGCAATACATTCTGGTAAAAATAGCTTTGTGATAAAATGTCGACAGTACTTACTGTGGCTGTGTCTTGCTCTTTAAAATATTCAGTATCAAATTTTTCCCTTAGTTCATACAAACCCCAATACTGTCCGTTGATATACACACTCATCGGTCGCCAAGCGGAATAATAATTATAGGTTTCGCCAGCCATCATACGTACCTGGGCAGCATCCTTGTAGGGCAGTTCTAAATATTGGTTACTGCCATTTCTTAAGTAAAATTTACTATAGCTGTTTCTATTGGGTCGGTCTGGAATCATGGCATAATTGACTGGTCCATCACCCACTACAGAATGATCAAGCTCTAACTTAAATGAGCGTTGTGGTTGAAAGCGACTACCTCCAGCACCTCCATCTTGTATCATGCCTGTATGTTGCGAAAAAAGCAGTGAATGTGCGGGGGTAGAATCAAAGCATTCTACATAAGCTGCTTTGAGCCAGTCATTTACGGGGTTGTCGAAATTGCCATTGGGTCCAAATAAATTTAAACTGTCTGTAATCACAGACAATATGGGTGTTACATGATTGATACCAAATAAATAGGAAGCATTTGAAATGGAACTTGGTATTTTGCCTGTCATAAACGCTTTTGCTTTTAAGGGCGTATTTTGAAAAATATAAATAGGATTACCCGTGTATAAAGTAGAACCCGTGGTAGGGTCACTGCCATTTAAGGTGTAGTAAACACTCGATCCAACCCCATTGGGGTTTAAAATACTGACCGCAAAGGGTGTGTTGTAAATACCCGAGGCCACGGTAAAACCAGGTGCCAATGTATAACCATTTAAAGCAGGCGATCCATTATTGGTAGCCCCAGGGGTAGATGGCTGAAAGGAGGTAATATTAGCTGCTGCATCTGGTAAACGACCTTTGCTCACGTCTATTGCACCGCATTGTATATTTAAACTGTTTTGCAAAATATTGCCAGGAGCGTACAAAGAGATTGTTTCTCCCGAGTTGGAAATTTTAAAGTTGGTATGATAATTATATCCTGAGTTTGGAACAAATTTATTACTCAATGTGCTGATTGAACTTGCATTCATCCCGATTTCGATATAGTCATAAACGGCAGGGTCTGCAGTGACTACATCAAAGGCCAGCGTAGTAAAATTTCCAGCACTGAGTCCCGCAGCAGTCAACTCTGATGCTAATATTAAAAATTGGTTACGTGCCCCCCAGTACCAATTGCCATAAGGTGCCGGATACTCCGTATTGCCATTTTGTATATTGCCTGTCCCGATGGTCATGCCATTGATTCTTACATTGGGTCTTTGCATGGCGGTGGTGCCATACACAAATCCACAGGCGCCTGCATTGCCATCCTGATAGGTGTACAACGATGAATTAAAAGGCGTTGCACTTTGGTTAAAAACAGAATTGACGGTATACCCAGTAGAGCTGTAACTACATACATTGATCAACAGGTTACTGCTACCATCCCAATAAAAAGGTACCGTTAAATTATGGGTATTCCAGCCATTGACGGGCGAAAAAGTACCGGTATTGATAACAGGAACAAAAGGAGGTGTGGCAAAATAATTTTTTCCACTACAAAAAATAACTTCATAGGCACCCGGCTGTAGGTTAAAATGCGGGAAAGTCCATTGAGTAGGTAATAAGCTTGTATCGGTTAATGAATAATTATATAAATCAATAGCTGAAGCCGTGGGGTTATAAAGTTCAATCCAATCTACATATTCGCCTTCTTCATCAATGACTGCTGAATAGTTTTTATTACTTCCTTCATTGATCACAATTTGAGCTTCGGTTAGGGAAAACTGAAAAATGAAACCAATTATGAACGCTATTTTTTTCATATTTAATCTTTAATTCCACAATATACAAAGCAAACAATAGATTGCCTATATAAATACATGATAAGTGATAGACAAAGGCTGGGAGCTGTTTTTATTTGATTTTTTAGTGGGTGTGAATCTCTTTTTTTGTCAAATTTCGAAAGCCTAACCTTTTTTCGCCTCTTTTGCGTCATGACAAAAGTGGAAAAACCGTAAACTGGCAATGCCTATGGTTTTAAAAAAGTTTATAAAAAACAAGACGAAAGAATAACAGCGTCAAGTGTTTTCAAATTTTGAAACAATGATGAATTGGATTTATATTCTTGTTGCTTTGTTATAAGCACTATTTTATTGCATAATGTTGAAAGCATGTTGCATTTTTGCATTTCATAAAATCTGTAAGGCGATGAGTCAAAAATACAATGCAAGGGGCGTATCGGCACAAAAAGAAGATGTGCATGAAGCCATAAAAAATTTAGATAAAGGGCTTTATCCAAATGCTTTTTGTAAAATACTACCTGATGTCACCGCACATAACGACGATTATTGTTGTATCATGCATGCTGATACAGCGGGTACTAAATCAGTATTAGCCTATTTGTATTGGAAAGAAACGGGCGATTTATCAGTTTGGAAAGGCATTGCCCAAGATGCGATGGTGATGAATATCGATGACATGATATGTGCGGGTGCTACCAATCATTTTGTATTGTCGTCAACCATTGCGCGTAACAAACTATTAATACCCGCGGGGGTATTGAGTGCTTTGATACAAGGATGTGAAGAGCTCATACAGGAATGGAAAAAGTATGGGATTGATATTTGTATGGCAGGTGGCGAAACCGCTGATGTAGGAGATGTGATTAGAACCATTGATGTTGGGTATACAGCCTTTGCCCGATTTGAGAAAAAAAAGGTCATTACCATTGCGCCTAAAGCTGGGGATGTCATAGTGGGGTTTGCTTCATTTGGTAAAAGTGTTTATGAAAGTGAATATAATAGTGGTATCGGTTGTAATGGATTGACAAGTGCCAGACATGATTTATTAAATAAATCATATATGGCAAATTATCCTGAGAGCTTTGAAGCAAGCATCCCCGAAGAGGTATGTTATATTGGACAATATAACATGACAGACAAGGCTGCGAATGGCATCGCTATCGGGAAATTATTATTATCGCCTACACGTACATTTGCCCCCATCATAAAAGAAGCTGTTGAAAAGTATGGCCCACAGCTACATGGGATTGTGCATAATACAGGCGGGGCACATACTAAAAGCTTAAAATATATTACTGATCCTGTACGCTTGGTTAAAGACAATCTTTTTGAACCACCATTGATCTTTCAGTTAATACAAGAGGCTTCGGCAGTTACTTTACACGAAATGTATCAAGTGTTTAATATGGGTACACGTCTTGAATTATATACGGATGCGAAAACAGCAGAAGCCATTATTGCAATAGCTGCAAGCTATGATGTAGCCGCACAAATCATAGGACATGTAGAAGCCAGTGAACAAAAAGAAGTGATTGTTGTTACTGCTACAGGTGAAACGATACAGTATAGATAATAAAAGGCGTTAATCTAAAGAATCTGAGTATAATACCTACTCACATTGAATTACAGCTTGATGTAAATAGGCAATCTTTAATACCAACCACACATTAAAGAGAGTTCATTTGTTATGATCTTAATGTAATGTTTTTGTGCATTATAAAGATTATTTTCAGATTACTTATTAAATACATTTGGTAACATTTTTTATTGGGATTAAAAAGTATCTTTATTGGGATTAAAAAGTATCTTTTTTTATATCAAAGTTCTAAAAACAAAAAACCCCGCTGATGCGAGGTTTTTTTTGACGTAGTTACTACGTTACATTTTTTAAAGTTATTTCTTTTTAGGAGCTGCTTTAGCTGCTGCTTTTTTTGGAGCTGCCTTTGGAGCTGCTTTTTTAGGAGCTGCTTTTGGAGCTGCCTTTTTTGGAGCTGCCTTTGGAGCTGCTTTTTTAGGAGCTGCTTTTGGAGCTGCTTTTGGAGCTGCTTTTTTAGGAGCTGCTTTTGGAGCTGCTTTTTTAGGAGCTGCTTTTGCTGCTGCCTTTTTAGGAGCTGCTTTTGGGGCTGCTTTAGCTGCTGCTTTTTTTGGAGCTGCTTTTTTTGCTGTTGCCATTTTGTTTTGAATTTTAAGGATTAGTAAATAAAAGAACTTTATGAATACAAATATATAAAATATTTATTTATAATTACAAAATAGAAACGATTGTTTTTTGTTTTGTTTTTCTAAAAGTCACTGTTCCATCTTGTAATGCAAACAATGTAAAGTCTTTTCCTACTCCAACATTTGTACCAGGATGATACACAGTACCACGCTGTCTAACTATGATGTTTCCTGATATTGCGGCTTGTCCGCCAAATAATTTCACACCCAATCTTTTGCTATGTGAATCTCTTCCGTTCTTTACACTTCCTTCCCCTTTTTTATGTGCCATGGTTTAAAAAATTTTTTTGTAAAATTTGTTTTTTTATAAATAATTAAGCTAATGAAGTAATTTTTACTTGTGTCAACGCATCACGATGACCAATTTTTTTAGTGTATCCTTTTCTTCTTTTTTTGTGAAAAGTAATCACTTTATCGCCTTGTAAATGTTTAAGAATTTCAGCTTTCGCAGATCCATTCATGGATATTGTACCGTCAACAGAAGTCATTAAAACTTTTGCATCTACTACATCACCTACATTGCCTTGCAAACGATGTACAAATAATGTATCGTTTTGTTTTGCTTTAAATTGCTGACCAGCAATATCTAATATACCGAACATGATAATTTTTTTTAGGAGTGCAAAGATAACATTTTTTTCTTTTCCACCAAATACTTGTTGCTTGTTGGTAATTAAATTTTGTTAACGTCGCTTTTTAGGGTCTGAACTTCCATTTTTTAACCCTATTTGATACACAATCAATGGATGTTTTACATTGTTTATGTATATATAGCTGATTTCTATAAGCTCAAACAACTATTCATTGACAGCATTAAGGATTCAATCGCTGGATTATCCAAGTGGTATCAGCCGTTTTTTTATAACAAATTCTATCATGTAAACGACTGGCTCGTCCTTGCCAAAACTCAATATAGCTGGGTATTAATGCATATCCACCCCAATGTGGGGGCTTGGGTATAGGCATGTGCTGGTATTGAAGCTTCAATGCCTCAAATCGAGCCTCTAAAGTTTCCCTGTTTTGCAATAATTCACTTTGATGAGATGCCCAAGCGCTTAATTGACTTTCTATGGGCCTTGTATTAAAATAATTGACAGAGTCTTCTTCTGATGTTTTTATCACCTGCCCTTCAATCCTGATTTGTCTTTGCAATTCTTTCCAAAGAAATGTCAAAGAGGCATTCGGATTATGGGTCAACTGTTTTCCTTTACTACTATGGTAATTGGTATAAAATACAAAATGATTTTCTTCAATACCTTTTAAAAGTACAATTCTTGATTTTGGATAATGTAGTTCATCTACCGTGCTCAATGTCATTGCATTGGGTTCATCTACAAAGGCATTGAGGGCCTCTTGAAACCAACCTTTAAACTGTACTATTGGATTATCGTGTAAATCGTTTTCGTTTAACGATGCCAATAAATACTCCTGACGTAAAGCAGCAATGTTAGTTTTCATTTTAAATAAAGATTCAATGGAAACTAATCTTCTTTTAAATATTTTTTCATCACAAATACAGTACCTGCCAACATGATGACCATATAGACGATACAACCCCAATACCCGATGAAACTTCCTATTTCGTACATAAATTTATATTTTTATAGCAGTGATTTATTTTATTTTTTGCAAAGGTAAAAAATTATAATCTTTTTCTGTGTCTAAATTTAAACACAAAGCCCCCTTGCAATATAGACTTGCCCATGCCTACTTCAAGATAGATAGCAGTACGGGTTAAGAAAAAGTAACGAACCCCAAACGTCATTTCATAAGAAACAGGATAGGGCAATTTAAATTGAGATTTAAATAAACTGTCATCAGGTCCATAATCGGTAAAGTCTTTATTCATAAAATAATTATATCCTACACCGCCACCTATATAAACATCAAACTCTTTGTTGACAAAAATGTGATAGTTGAAACGAAGATTTGCACTGATATCATGTAAAGTAGTACCATAAGCAAAAGGTAAATCATATGGATAATATGGATCTGGACGCATTCTTTTCCACTCTGATTTGTATAATATATAACTTGCCGAAAGCATCACGCTTAATTTACGGGAAAGTCCATACTCCGCTTTCCAGAAAAAAGGACCCACACCTACAACTTTGAAATCGGTTGAGTCTTTTTGATAATCAAATAATTTAGCATCTAAACGTGGCTGACCATATCCGTATGAAAAGTGTATTTGCCCTTTCTCATGTGCTTTCTGATCCCATAGGTAATCCCAATGAGGAGCAGTAAGTAACTGAGCTGACGTAGAAAGTGTAAAACCTGTTAATAAGAGTAATACCAGAAAAAATTTGTTCATGAATCCGTATTTGGGGTACAAAATAATGAAAAACAATTAATAAAATGAAAATACTATTCATATTTTATTCCAGATATCTTTAAAAAGACCATTTGCTATACAATTTCACCGGCACCTTCACGTATAATTTCGGGTGGAGAAACGGTACAGTCAACGATTGTAGAAGGTATTACCCCTCCTGCTCCCCCATCAACAACCATGTCAACTAAGTTTTCAAAAAGTTCATTGATTTCTTCAGCATCGGTCAATATTTCACCTTCTTCATTGAATGGCAGCGATGTACTTAAGATGGGATTGCCTAATTCTGTTAAAATGGCTCTGCATATTTTATTGTCTGGCACCCGAATGCCTACCGTATCTTTTTTGGTTCTCAATAATTTAGGTACTTTTTTACTGGCTTCTAATATAAAGGTAAACGGTCCGGGTAAATACAATTTTAAAAAACGATATAAAGGGGTGTCAATGGCCTTGGTATATTCGCTCAGGTGACTTAAATCAGAGCATAAAAAAGAAAGCTGTGCTTTTTGTGGATTGATTTGTTTGATTTTGCAAATACGCTCAATAGCTTCAGGATGCGCAATATCACAACCCATACCATATACCGTATCGGTAGGATAAATAATGACGCCACCCTTTTTTAAAAGCGCCACGAGTTGTTTTATTTTTCTTTCATCCGGATTATTAGGATGTATACTCATCAACATATTTACAAAGATAAGGCATAGATTTTTTTATATCTTCGTTTCCTAATGTTTAAAAGCGTTTCTTTCAATCGTGTAAGTATTTGGTATGTCATCGTTACCTTACTATTTATTTCATTTCCATGGAGTGAGCGCATTAATTCAGTATTTATCCTACTGCTTGTCATCCACTGGTTAGCTGATAAAAAGCTTGTTGAAAAAATGGCCCAACTAAAAAATCACTGGAAAAGCATCTTGCCATTTTGGGGCTTTTTTGCGATGCATTTGCTCTTTTTATATAAAACCCAGCATTGGCAAGACGCGATGCATACCATGGAAGTAAAGCTTTCATGGCTGATACTGCCATGCTTATTTGCGACGGAAAATTATGTAAACGCCCTTTTTCAAAAACGATTATTTTGGCTATTTTGTCTTTCATGTTTGCTTTCTGCCATTTATTGTGTGTTGGCATATTCTATTCATTTTTATCCGATTCACCAATGGACATACCTTTTTGATAGAATGTATTTTTCATATTATATCATGCATCCGGGTTATTATTCAAATTTTTTTGTCATTGCTGTCATTTATTTATTGTTACAATTATTCGAGTATAAAAAGCTGTCTCAAAAAGAAACATTGTTTTCCATCTTCATGGTCATCCTTTTTTTAGCTACCCTTTTTATCTTAGTTTCCAAAACGGCCATTATTGTACTGGTACTTTTCTTTATCTACCTTATTTGGAAAAAACTGGAAAGTTTACAACAACGTATGTTAAAATATTTTTTATTTATTTCTGTCACTGTCCTAACGATTCTTTTGTTTTCACAGGTGCCAAATATCAACAAGCGTATTGCAGAAACCAAGCATGATATTGAAAAAATAGATCATCAAATTCCATTTGCAAATTCTACCGGAAGTAGGATTGCCGCCTGGAAATTAGAATGGCGCATCATTCAGGAGCGTCCATTCTGGGGACATGGTACGGGCAATGCCAATAGCCTCTTGATGAGTCAGTTTGAAAAAGGACAATATGCAGATTTAATCACCCATCAAATGCATACGCACAATCAACTATTGCATACCTGGATTGAATTAGGGTTGTTAGGATTATTGAGCTTGTTATTCATGTTTATTTCAAGCTTTATTTATTTTTATAAAAATAATCAAGCTTTGGGTATGTGGACTGTTGTGTTGCTCTTTGTGTATAGCGCCACAGACGACGCCTTAGAAATACAGTCAATCACTGTATTTTGTACTTTTTTAATTTGCTTATTGCTTTTTGAAAATAAAAAACAAACTTTGAGTTCGCATACTATTGCTACATAACAAATTTATACCCCACACCCCGCACACTTAAAAAATGAACCGGATTGCGTGGGTCTAATTCAAAATATTTACGATAAATCATGATAAAATTATCGATCGTTCGTGTGGTTGGAAATACATTATAACCCCATACCATTTTAAGAATATGTTCACGGCTTATCACTTCATTTTTATTATCGATGAGTAATTTTAAAAACTGAATTTCTTTTTTGGTAAGGGCAATGGTATTGCCATGAATGTCAACGCAACTTTGTGCTTGAAAATCAATTTTACAGGGACCTATTTCAAAAATACTCAATTCATCTTTGATATGATCAATCTTTTTATTTTTCGCAATAAGTTTTTCTACCCTAATCAACAGCTCTTCAAGGTTAAAGGGCTTGGTCATATAATCGTCGCCCCCTTTTCGCAAACCCAATACCCTATCGGCACCCGTATTTTTTGCAGAAAGAAACAGAATAGGAATTTTATCGTTTTGTAATCGGATGGTTTCACATACAAAAATGCCATCCAACTCAGGTAACATAATATCGAGAATGATACAGTCGAAATACTCTTCTTTGAAAGCCTTGATCGCTTTTTTACCATCGTCAACCGATACCACTGCATACCCTTCCATTTCTAAATTTAATTTTAATGCTTCTCTCAAACTTTCTTCGTCTTCAACCAGTAAAATTTCGCCTTTATCTTTTTTCATACTTTCGTTTTAAGAAATGATAATCAATCAATTGTGACCTCAAAAATAGAGCCTTTGGGTATATTGTTTTTCACAGAAATGTCATATTTGTACATTTTAATAATCTTTTTTACAATAAAAAGACCCAATCCTGTACCTTTTGATGAACGTGTATTTTCATTCCCAATGCGATAAAATTTTTCAAATATTTTTTTCTTTTCAGTGTCGGGAATGCCATTGCCTCGGTCGATGACAGCAATAAGTGTTTTGCCTTCCACTTGTTTCATTTCTACCACGATAGGTTCATCTTTCGGTGAGTACTTTCTTGCATTCTCAATCAAATTGCTAATCACTAATTTCCAAATGGTGGCATCTCCTCTGATGATTTTGTCTTCTTCATATACATTCAATGCAATTTTCAAATCTCGATATCTGGCGCGCATTTCGTCGATTACTTCACTCAATATTTGTTCTAACGATACATCTTCGGTATAAATGGCTTTGCTTGTATTTTCAAGTTGGGTGGCTATCAATATATTATTACACAAGTCATTTAGGCGGTTTGTTTCATTGACAGATGATTTGATTAATTTCATTTGTATGTCTTCATCCAACTTCCTTTTTTCAAGCGTTTGCATATTGAGCTTGATACCAGCAATGGGTGTTTTTAATTCGTGGGTGACACTCAGCATGAAGTTTTGTTGAAGTTTACTGAGCTTACGTTGACGATAATACGCATAATATACAATGCTGGCTGAAAGCAAAATAATCAACAAAAAAGTAGAGCCTTCACCCAGAAACTGCTTGGTTCGTTTGATTTTCTTATCCTGTATACTCTTAAACTCTTTATCATAATTAAGATGCAGATTATTTGATTGTTGTAAGGTTATTTTTTCTTTTTCTAATTCAAAAATTACATTGCCTTGTTTGTTGAGGCTATAGCCCCAAAATATAATAGCAGCAACTACATAAATCAATAGTAAAGTATAAGCAATGGTAAATTTCATGTAAGGATATGTAATGCTACAAATTTATAAGATAATTTTTTATATATCGTATATGCTACTTACTTTTGCATTCGCAGGCAGATTTGATTATTGTTCGGCCTGTTATCAAAACTGAACTAATACTCATCTACTGCTAAACAATTCCTTGTTTTTAATGTTGATAGTATCGTTCAGTACAAATAAAAATATACTGAAGTATGCATACATTAAACGAATTGCTCAAAAAACAAATACTGGTAATTGATGGGGCTATGGGCACCATGATACAACGTTACCAATTGAAAGAAAAAGATTACAGAGGCGAACAATTTAAAAACTGGCATTTAGATGTACAAGGCAACAATGATATGCTTTGTATAACCCAGCCACAGATTATTGAAGAGATTCATTTACAATACCTGGAAGCGGGTGCACATATCGTTGAAACAAATACATTCAGCGCACAAAAAATATCCATGGCCGATTATGAGCTTCAGGATTATTGTTACGAAATGAATGTAGCCGCTGCTCAGTGTGCCCGCAATGCAGTAAACCGATATTATGCTTTACATCCTGATGCTGAAGCAGGTACAAAATTTGTTGCAGGCGCTATAGGTCCAACCAATCGAACCCTTTCATTATCGCCTGATGTCAATAATCCTGGATACAGAGCTGTTACTTTTGATCAGGTAATGGAGGCTTATTACGAACAAGTGAAAGGCTTAGTTGCAGGGGGTGTCGATATTATATTGATCGAAACCATCTTTGATACCCTCAATGCCAAAGCAGCTATTTTTGCAGTCAAAAAATATTTTAAAGATTTTCAAATCGACTTACCGATTATGATATCGGGTACTATCACAGATGCAAGTGGCCGTACCCTCAGCGGACAAACCTTAGAAGCTTTTTATATTTCTGTTGAGCATGCTCATCCTATCAGTGTAGGTTTTAATTGTGCACTTGGAGCTACCCAAATGCGTCCTCATATTGAAGAACTCAGTATGCTTGCCAATTGCTATGTAAGTGCTTATCCGAATGCTGGTTTACCCAATGCGTTTGGCGAATATGATGAACAACCACACGAAACGGGTCATATCATTGCCGAATGGGCCAAAGAAGGATTGGTGAATATCGTAGGAGGATGCTGTGGCACTACACCCGAACATATTAAATGTATTGCAGATGCTGTGAAAGGCTTAAAACCCAGAAGCATTGTAACAAATTTAGAAAGTGAAAAGGATTAAAGAATCGTACTTTTTATATAATTCAAATCAAGATTAAAATACATTGAAAGATTTATAAAAATACAAATACTCATAAATTATGAAACATCAATATTTATCGCTTAGTGGATTAGAACCATTGGTTGTGCGACCCGAATCAAATTTTATCAATGTAGGTGAACGTACAAATGTTACGGGAAGTAAAAAGTTTTCGCGGCTCATACAAGAAGAAAAATACGACGAAGCCCTGAGTGTGGCTCGTCAGCAAGTAGAAAATGGAGCACAGATACTAGATATTAATATGGACGATGCTTTATTAGATGGCGTTTATGCAATGACTACTTTTATCAATCTTGTACAGTCGGAACCTGATATTGCCAAAATTCCTATCATGATTGACAGCAGCAAATTTGACATTATTGTAGCTGGTTTAAAATGTGTACAAGGAAAGTGTATCGTTAATTCTATTTCTTTGAAAGAAGGAGAGAAAAAATTTATTGAACAGGCAACCATTTGCAGCTATTTTGGAGCCGCTGTGATTGTGATGGCTTTTGATGAACAGGGACAAGCTGATACGAAGCAACGAAAAATTGAAATTTGTCAAAGAGCTTATCATATTCTGACCACACAAGTAGGTTACAAACCTCAGGATATCATTTTTGATCCTAATATTTTTGCAGTAGCAACAGGCCTTGAAGAGCACAATAACTATGGAGTAGATTTTATAGAAGCTACCCGAGAAATCAAAAAATTAATGCCGTTAACCAAAGTAAGTGGGGGCGTGAGTAATCTTTCATTTTCATTTAGGGGCAATGAACATGTACGCGAAGCAATGCATGCAGTGTTTTTATATCATGCCATTCAGGCGGGTATGGATATGGGAATTGTGAATGCTGGACAGTTGGCCGTGTATGATGAAATAGAACCCACTTTGAAAAGGCTTTGTGAGGATGTGATTCTCAATCGGCAAAACGATCACAATGAAGCAACAGAAAGCCTTATACAATTTGCTGAAACCGTAAAGGCAAAAGGTAAAGTACAAATAAAAGATGAAACATGGCGATTGGCATCCGTAGAAAAAAGACTGTCACATGCATTGGTCAATGGCATTACTACCTACATTGATGAAGATACCGAAGAAGCCAGACAACTCTATAGCAAACCCCTCGAAATAATAGAAGGGCCTCTGATGGATGGGATGAGTATCGTTGGTGATTTGTTTGGTAGTGGGAAAATGTTTTTGCCCCAGGTTGTGAAAAGTGCCCGTGTAATGAAGAAAAGTGTCGCTTATTTAACGCCATTTATAGAAGCCGCTAAATTAGAAGCATCGAATGCGCCAAAAGTTTTATTGGCCACTGTAAAAGGCGATGTACACGATATTGGTAAAAATATTGTAGGGGTCGTATTGGGTTGCAATGGTTATACTATTATTGATTTAGGCGTGATGGTGCCTGCCACTAAAATATTAGAAGAAGCAAAAAAACACCAGGTAGATATTATTGGATTGAGTGGACTGATAACGCCGTCATTGGATGAAATGGTGCATATAGCGAAAGAAATGACAAGACAGCAGTTTACATTGCCCCTCTTGATTGGCGGTGCTACCACAAGCCGTATGCACACTGCCGTTAAAATTGCAGAAAATTATGCCCACGGGGTATTGCATGTATTAGATGCCTCACGAAGTGTAACGGTCGTAAGTGATTTGCTTAACGAAAACAAACAAACTTTATTAATCAAAACCAATACTGAATACAAACAACTTAGGGACGATTTTATCAACCGAAAAAATTTTAAAACCTATTTAGACATTGCGGATGCCCGAAATAATAAAACAAAGATTGATTGGGAACAATATGAACCCATCAAACCAGCGCAAATGGGTAACCAAACCTTTCACCAGTATCCTCTCGATGAAATTGTTGAATACATCGACTGGAATCCATTTTTTATTACTTGGGAAATGCATGGAAAATTTCCTGCGATATTAACAGATGAAGTTGTAGGACATGAAGCCACAAAATTGTATGAAGATGCTCAACGTCTTTTAAAACAAATAGTAGAAGAACAATGGCTACAGGCAGAAGCGGTCATGGGTCTATGGGATGCCCAACGATTGGGTGATGACGATGTGAGCATTCAATCACAAACTACCTTATACTTTCTTCGTCAACAAATCAAAAAAGCTGAAGGTCAAGCTAATCAATGTTTGGCTGATTATATACACCCACACAAAAACGATTATATGGGTGCATTTGCTGTTACCATTAAAGGTATTGAACCCTATATCAAAAAGTTTGAAGCTGCCCATGACGACTATAATAAAATTATGTTGCAGGCTTTAGCAGATAGGTTGGCAGAGGCATTTGCCGAATGTTTACATAAAAAAGTTCGTACCCAATATTGGGCATATGCTCCTAATGAATCATTGAGTCCTGAAGAATTAATTACAGAAAAATACATAGGTATTAGACCCGCACCCGGATATCCTGCATGTCCTGATCATACAGAAAAAATCACTCTTTTTAAGCTTCTCAATGTAAAAGAAGAAATAGGTATTGAACTTACCGAGTCGCTGGCAATGTACCCGGCTGCTTCTGTTTGTGGCTGGTACTTTGCACACCCTTCAAGTAAATATTTTGGGGTTGGAAAAATTACCCAGGAACAACTCATTGACTATGCCAAAAGAAAAGAAATGGACCTGGATGAAGCCACCCAATGGTTAAGTCCTTTGTTAGATTAAAACGGTATATTATATGGAAACGCCCAATCAGTGGAACTCGGCAATATTGCTTGAAATTGTCAAAACACCTATGCCTTTTGGTAAATATAAAGGCACGCTATTATGCAATTTGCCCGATAGCTACCTCGAATGGTTTTTGCGCAAAGAAGGTTTTCCCAAAGGCAAACTAGGGCAACTCATGGCCACCGTTTATGAAATAAAATTAAATGGTTTGGAATATTTGTTAGAGCCTTTGAAACGAATGTAATACCAGCGACACATTAAAGACCGTCTATTTGTAATTCGCTTAATTGCAATATGTGTGGGCATGCTGCCGAGCTTTTTCAGATTACTGATTAATTATATTTGGTATAATAAGTTCTAACAGGTCTGTATTTAACCAAAAGCGGATTTAAAAATATTTTTCTGCTTCCAAAATACTTACAGGCTTGCCAACATCCATCAGCAGTTCCCCGCTATGATCATACGATTTGATGACATGATTTTTGGCCAACGATAAATAAACATCAACGATCGAAAATTTCCCCGTTTGATGCATCCATGAAAAAATGTGGGGTTCAATGATATGTATGCCACTAAATGATTTTTCAAACAGCATGTCTGATGAAAGGCTCATTTTAGTTTCCCCCGTATTTTTATTTTTCCAACCACAAAGTACCTGTTGATCATTAAACAAAAAACATCGGGAACTTTTTCTATCACTCACAGCAAGTGTCGCCAAAGGTTTTTCTTTGGCATGAAACTGCATCATCTTTTGCAAATTCATCTGGGTGAGAATATCTACATTCATGACTAAGAAAGCTTGCTGATCATTAAAAAACCAAGCCGCTTTTTTTAATCCTCCACCTGTTTCAAGTACCTCATCCCTTTCATCTGAAATAGAAATATTGATACCAAAGTGATGGTGTTCGTTTAAATAATTTTCAATTTGAGAAGCAAAATGATGTACGTTGACAATAATATCCTTTATGCCATTTGCTTTTAAATATTCAATATTTATTTGCAACAAGGTTTTACCATTTACTAAAGCCAATGCTTTAGGGTGATGGTCTGTAAAAGGTTTTAATCGGGTGCCTAAGCCAGCGGCGAGTATCATTGCCTTCATGAAATATATTTTTTAAGTAAGCCCCAGCTAAAAATCTTTTTTCTTCAGTGGCTGTAGCGATTTGAGTTTTACGGTTTCTATACGTGTGTCAGATACCAGCAATATATCAAATTCATAATTACCAATAATGATTTTTTCCTTTTGTTTAGGAATGGCTTCGTGGTTTTCAATGATATACCCTGAAAGGGTTTCCGCTTCATCAATCGGAAGATCTAGATTATATTTTTCGTTGATGAATTCTACTTCCAGGCGTCCTGAAAATATATATTCTGTAGCAGAAAGTTGTTTCTGAACATATTCTTCTTCATCATACTCATCTTGTATTTCACCAAAAATTTCTTCCAGTATATCTTCCATGGTTACGATACCTGCAGTACCGCCAAATTCATCGATGACCCAGGCAATACTTTTTCGTTCTTTCGTAAATTGATTTAATAAATCTACCGCGTTCATGGCTTCGGGTACAGCGGGTATTTTATGCATGGCCGATTTAATATCTGTTGGGTTTCTAAAAAAATCAATATGATGTATATACCCTATGATATTGTCGATGGTGCCATCATACACAATAATTTTAGATAATTTTGTTTCAATAAATAATTGTTTCACCGTTTCAATTGATGTATCACTTGTCACCGCTTCTATTTCATTGCGTGGAACCAAACATTCCCTAATTTTAACCTGCGAAAGATAAAGGGCATTTTCAAAAAGTTCGGTATTCAAATCTTGCGATTCACTATCCTGTCCTGTACGCATTTGTTTGATAAACTGCTCAAGATCGACCCGATTGTAAATGGTTTTTTCAACGGCAATACGTACATTAAAAATATATTTTAAAATAAATTCAGAGATAGCTACAAAAAATCGTGCAACTGGATATAAGAAAAAGTAAAAAAATTGAATCGGGAGTGCCAGAAAGGTTAGCGTAGATTCAGGCTTTGCACGAAATAACGCTTTAGGTATAAACTCACCCAATACCAATACAACAATAGTGGCTACAATGGTATCGATAAACAATCGAAAAAATTCGTTGTGTGGAAAGTGAATTAGATTAAAAAAGGTATCTGTCATTTCCGTCATCAATAAACCATAAATAACCAAAACAATATTGATACCTACCAGACTGGTACCAATAAAGGTAGCTGGCTTTTCCATAAAACGGGAAAGCACTTTGCCACCGTATAAACCCTGCTTTTTCTTTAATTCAAAATTGAGTTTGCTCGATGATACAAAGGCAATTTCAATACCTGAAAAAAAAGCAATCAGTAAAAGGCAAACAATAATGTAAATGATGGTTGTAATCATAGCTGGACTGTAAAAATACTAAATTTGTTCACTAAGAAATAATAATATCTTTTCACCAGCTTCTTTGCATGCTTGCTCAAGGTTGTCATTGATTACCAGGGTATCAAATAATCCTGCATAAGTCAATTCATGGGTAGCTTTTTCAATGCGTTCATTCAATGAAAAATCGGTTTCTGTGCCTCGGTCAATCAGGCGTTGCTTCAGTATTTCAAGCGATGGGGCTTTAATAAAAATACTTAAAGCATTGGCACCATAATGTTTTTTTAAACGCAAAGCACCTTGTACATCAATATCTACGAGAGGGGTTTGGTGATTTGTCCATATTTTTTGGAGTTCCGATTTGAGGGTGCCGTAATATTTACCTTCATACACCATTTCAAATTCTGCAAATTCATGTTGGGCAATTTTACGGGTAAAATCTTGCAGACTCAAAAAATAATAATGTACCCCATGTATTTCATTGGGTCGTGGGTTGCGTGTGCAGGCACTGACGCTAAACGCCAGCTGAGGATAGGTTTTGAGCAAATGATGTACTATCGTCGTTTTACCCGAACCCGAAGGGGCCGTTATGATGATAAGCTTTTGCGTATCGTCTGTCATTATTGACCCACTACTAGTTTGTCTAAATCTTTGATACAATCTTCCACACGTTGGTATTTACCAATGATAATACCGTTTGCATCTACCAACATACATTGTGGCACAAATTGAACGCCATATTCAGCAGCCGCTTTACTTTGCCATCCGCCTAAGTCGCTCATATGATAAGGCCATACCAAACCATCTTTTTCAATGGCTTGAATCCATGGTTCTTTTGATTTATCTAAGGATACACTTACAATGCTAAAACCATTTTTGGCATTTTTGTATTTCTTTTTACTGTATTTATTATAGAATTCTACCAAAGCGGGGTTTGCCATACGACAAGGTCCACACCAGCTAGCCCAAAAATCAATGAGAATCACTCTTTTCTTATTGATTTCTGATAAGGTAATTACTTTTCCCTGTGGGTTTTCATAAGCCAATTCGGGTGCTTTTTGACCCACTTCTATTTTAGTATTTTGATATTGGGCCTGAGCCATTGAAAAACTCACCAATGCCAATAAGAATAATCCGATTTTTTTCATGTATAAAAAATTTTAGAAAACCAAAGATAAATGATTTGTACGAAATTGACCGCTATTGCCGTTAATGTTTCGTTTATATAAAGGAAACATCGTTTAATCACTACTTTTGTGGTTCACAAATGATGTCAATATGCAGTATGAACACAAAAGACAAGCACTGGCGAGCAAAAAAATCTTTTACCAGCGGGTTTGGAAAAACGCTTTCGTATCATTTATTTTTCTTACGGTATGCTTATTGATTGGTGTGGTCGGCTATAAAGTCACCATACAAGAATTTTCATGGTATGACAGTCTTCTCAATGCTTCCATGATATTGAGTGGCATGGGACCAATCATTGATCCCGCCATTCAACTCAGCAATACAGCCAAAGTATTTGCTTCGTTGTATGCGCTTTTTAGTGGTGTCGCTTTTATTTCTACCATAGGGCTTATCATTGCACCCATTGCGCATCGTTTTTTTCATAAGCTTCATATTGAAGATCATTAGGTTTTTTTAGCATGTGGTCATAGGTTTCTTTTAATCAAAAGCTTGATGGCTTGCTTGTGACAATTTTACCATACGTTCAAAATCTTCAGGTTTTAAATCGTTGTAAAAAAAATGTATGGGGTCGATTTTTTCGCCTTTGCGTTCTACTTCATAATGACAATGAGGCCCCGTACTTTTACCGGTATTGCCAACCCAGCCTATCACTTCACCACGTTTCACCTGTTGCCCTTGTTGCGATTTTAGTTTTACCATATGGCAATAATGAGTACGGTAACCAAAGCCATGTTTGATCCAAATATTATTGCCATAGCCTTCTGTATTGTAAGTGGCTTCTTCTACTATACCATTGCCTGTAGCATAAATGGGTGTACCAATTGGGGCAGTAAAGTCAAGACCTGCATGAAATTTTTCGATTTTATAGATGGGGTCTATGCGTTTGCCAAATCCTGAGGCAATTCTTTCAAGTTGTTTATTCGACACGGGTTGAATAGAAGGGATGCTGGCGAGCATTTCTTGTTTGTTTTCAATATACTGTTGCAATACTTTATACGAACCTTGCTGGGCATTCATCCTGTTTTTTAATTCAGTCATGTTTTGATCTAAAGCTGCGATCAGGGATTCATTGCTAAAGGGAGATAATTTTTTTTCTAATTCCGCTGGGTCTAAGGTTATTTTACCGCTTCTGATATTATCGTCAAGAGGCTCGGCTTCAAAAATCACTCTATACACCTGGTTGTCTCTTTCTTCCAGGGCTTTCATGGCGAGTTGACTTTCCTTTAAATCTTTTTTGAGTAAATCATATTTTTCTTGCAAAAGGGCCAGCTGGGTGTTCATCCTTTTTTCGTTGGGCGATTGCAAATACTGAAAAGCAATGGCTACAATGATACCTGCTGAAACCAATATACCTGATAAGATGCCAAAAACATGCAACAATTTTTTCCAAATCGGCACTTTTAAAGGCTCAAATTGTTGTGTTTTAGTACTGTAGTAGTATTTAACTTTTTTCAAAATGACTATTATTGCTTGGCGAAGATATATTTTTTTACCTATTTGAAAGGAGCATCTGACATTGTTGGCATTTTTTAATCCTCAATAGCCCTATCATACCCTTTAAAAAACCTTCACTTCTAGAGATGCATTAATAGGTGCTAACGACCATGATATGGGCAGAAAGGATTGTAGGGAGAATCAAAAAAATTAACAGCAAATATTCATTACTTTTGCACCGCAAAAAATTATTAAAATCATTTACCGATTTGAAACCACGTTTCAAATTCGCAAACCCATAAAGTATCGCAATGACTTCATCAGAAATACGACAACAATTCCTTGATTTTTTTCAATCCAAGGCACATCATATTGTGGCAAGTGCCCCCATCGTTGTAAAAAACGATCCTACATTGATGTTTACCAATGCAGGGATGAATCAGTTTAAAGATTATTTTTTAGGAAATCAAATTTCCCCATATCCTCGTATAGCTGATACCCAAAAATGTCTTCGGGTAAGTGGCAAGCACAATGATTTAGAAGAAGTAGGGGTGGATACTTATCATCATACGATGTTTGAGATGCTGGGCAATTGGAGCTTTGGTGATTATTTTAAACAAGAAGCCATAGCCTGGAGTTGGGAATTGTTGACTAGTATTTTTAAGTTAGATAAAGACCGATTGTATGTTACCATCTTTGAAGGCGACACAACTGAAGGGATTCCAAAAGACGAGGAAGCCTTTAATGAATGGAAAAAATGGGTTGCTGAAGACAGAATACTGTTAGGCAATAAAAAAGATAATTTTTGGGAAATGGGTGATACGGGTCCCTGCGGCCCTTGTACCGAAATACATTATGATAGCCGACCTGATGAAGAACGAACATTGACCTCAGGCCATTTATTGGTAAATGCCGACCATCCACAAGTGATTGAAATATGGAATAATGTATTTATCCAGTTCAATAGAAAAAAAGATGGGTCTTTAGAAGAATTGCCTGCAAAACATGTTGATACGGGGATGGGTTTTGAACGACTTGTTCGCGTAATTCAAGGTAAAACATCTAATTATGACAGCGATGTGTTTACCCCTACGATAGAAGCAACGATGAAAATAGTGGATAAGCAATACGACTTCAGCGATAGCAAAGAAGCCGTTGCATTCAGGGTGATTGCCGATCATATTCGTGCCATTAGCTTTGCCATTGCAGATGGGCAGCTCCCATCCAATACGGGTGCAGGATATGTAATACGCAGAATTTTAAGACGAGCAGTACGTTATTATTTTTCTTTTTTAGATTATAAAAAACCCTTATTGAGTCAACTTCTTCCTTTGCTTGCCACGCAATTTGAACAAGTATTTCCTGAGTTGAAAGCCCAGGAATCCTTTGTGCAAAAAGTAATTTTAGAAGAAGAGCATGGTTTTTTAAGAACCTTAGATATTGGATTGAAAAGAATGGATGATATAATAGCCAAAAATGTAGCAGCCAACAATCCCGTTATTTCAGGTGAAGAGTCCTTTGAACTATCTGATACTTATGGATTTCCGATTGACTTAACCCAATTGATTGCCCAGGAAAATAATTGTAGTGTTGATTTGACAGCATTTGAAGCGGCTTTGCAATTGCAAAAAGATCGTTCGCGCAAAGATGCGAAAGTAGATTCGGAAGATTGGATTTCTGTGAATGATATTTCTACGACTTCTTTTGTTGGCTATGATCAAACAACCGTAAATACTAAAATTTGTAAATATCGTAAAGTAAGTGCCAAGGGCAAAACACAATATCAGCTGGTGTTGGAGCAAACCCCTTTTTATGCAGAAAGTGGCGGTCAGGTAGGTGATACAGGCATACTCACCATTGGTCATCAGCAATGCAATGTAACAGACACAAAAAAAGAAAATGATTTAATCATTCATTTTGTAGATGCCTTGCCTGATGATTTGCACGAACCGGTGATGGCATCCATCAATCAATCAGGACGTCGAAAAATACAACGACATCATACTGCCACCCATTTACTGCAAGCAGCTTTGCAACAAGTACTAGGCAAGCATATAGCCCAAAAAGGAAGTTTAAATAATGCAGATTATTTACGATTCGATTTTTCACATTTTGCAAAAGTATCCGATGAGGAATTGGCATCCGTGGAACGAATCGTGAATCAGAAAATCAGACAAAATATTCCTATTATCATAAAAACATTGCCTAAAGACGAAGCCATGCAATTAGGCGCGATGGCTTTATTTGGTGAAAAATATGGCGATGTTGTTCGTGTTGTGATCATTGACCCTGCCTATTCAATCGAATTGTGTGGCGGTACGCATGTGGCCAATACAGGTGAATTGGGATTGTTTAAAATTATCTCCGAAAGTGCCATTGCTGCAGGTGTAAGGCGTATAGAGGCATTGGCAGGATGCAAAGCAGAAGCCTTTGTGAATAATGAATTGAAAACACTCAATGCCATTAAAACGAGTTTCAAAAACCCGAAAGATTTGATCAAAAGTATTGAAGGGGTCATAGAAGAAAAGAACAATGTTCTCAAACAGCTTGAGCGATTAGAAGCCAAAGCCTTAGTGGGTATACGTAATGAATTGTTACAAAATGTGGAAACAATCAAGCAAATACAATTTATTGGAAAACAAGTAGAAGTCAGTCAAGCTGATGCCTTGCGGAAGATTTGTTTTGATTTAAAAAATGAATTATCAGGCCCTTATGTAGTTTGTTTGACCGCTTCTATTGGAGGTAAACCTCAGGTGGCACTCTTATTATCTGATGATATAGTAACAAGTAAAAACATCGATGCTCCTGCTTTGATTAAACAATATATAGCACCCCTCATCAAAGGTGGTGGTGGTGGACAAAAAACATTTGCAAGTGCTGGGGGTACTGATATCAGTCAACTCGCTGAAGTGATTGTGGCTGTAAAAGGATTATTGTAATTGCTTTGCTCATATGATGTGATGAAGGCGATATAGCCATTTTATTTTTGTACTTTTGTTTACAGATTCAAATCTTTATTTATATGATTAAAAAGTATAGTTCATGGTTATGTTTGTTTTTATTATTAAGCGCATGTTCAAAATACAATACCAATCTTAAAGAGTTGCCCACATGGCAATCTGATTGGCTTATACCTATGGTAAAGGGGCAGGTATCATTTGAAAATATTAAGAAGTTTAGTGATAGTAAAACGACCTTTAATATCCCCTCATTAGATATTGGATATGCTAGTGGGGTCAATATAAACGTGCCACCTATTAACCTTCCACAAGTTGGCCCATATGCACAACCCCTTAGCGATTGGATACATACAGTAAATTTCGATACTTTACAGATTTCCCTTCAATTTCAAAATGCATTTCCAATACCCATCGGTGCGGGCACGCAATTTTCTTTTAGAAGAAGTCGCCAGGTAAATGATCCCAATAATATTATTTATACCCATACACTACCTTATGATATTGCACCTAACGAAACGTATGCTTTTGATATTCGTGTGATCAATAATTATTTAAGCGATACCGTGTTTTTATATCTCGAGCAATTTAATTCGCCAGGAGGCAACAATGTAGTATTTTCAAATAATCCATCAAAAGTAAATCTAACTGTAAAAATTATTGATATAAATCGTGTTGAACTTAATGCTGGAAAATTCGAAACAGAAACCGATACTGTAGACATCGATTTTTCAAATGAAGATTTAGGCAATGATACCGCTTCTTATGGTAAGCTGAATTTTTTTATTGACAATGCGCTTCCCATACATTTTTACATTCAAGTTTATTTTTTAAACCCTGTCACTGCACAAATTACTGATTCCTTGCTTGCTCCGCCTTTTGTATCGAATGGCTGCACAACCAATGCAAGTGGCGACCCTACAAGTGTCACTACCAACAACACAAGTATTAGTTTGAGCACAGTCCGAATTAACAAAATAAAAGAATCGACCCGTGCCATTATTTCATACAAAATCAATACACTCAACTACCCACCTCCCTATGTTATAATGAGTGATAAATGTTACCTCAAAATGCAAATCACGGGAGACCTACACCTTAGTTTCAATCTCAATTCACTATAATTTCCTGTATATGAAAAAAATAGTATGTTCATTATTGGCATTCAGTTTGTCTGCACAATTAGCAAACGCACAATTTAATTTTGCCCAAATACAAAATCAACAAACCCACAATTTGGCGGCTGCTCAGTTACCTTCACTTTTGGGAGATGATATACGCACAGGGGAAGTTTTTTTGTTAAACCCATCAATTGGTTTCGCAAATAATTTTATATCAGCTTACGACATACAAAAACTTTCAGGTAATGGCGCGCTTTCCAATACCTATATAGATGATGTACTGCGTAAAATTCCCAAACAAGGTACTGTATGGGCCGGCGCAGATATACCATTGTTGAATGTATTTTTCAACATTAATAAAAAAAACCACGAACGTTTTCTTTCTTTTGGTTTGGGTATGCGCGAAAAAATTGATTTTAATTTTAGTCTCAACAAAGATTTATTATCGCTTTTGTACAAAGGAAATAAGCAGTTTGCCGGGAGTACTGTGAACCTTTCGCCTTCACTCAATTTTTTATTTTATAATGAATATTTCTTAGCTGCAGCAGGTCAATTTCAGCTTTTTAAAAATGATACCACACGCAAACCAATCATCATCAAACCAGCACTTCGGCTTCGGTATCTAAATGGTATGGCAAGTATTTATATGTCAAAAGCTAATATTGATATGTACACTGACCCTGAAGGACGATATATTAATTTTAATACACAACTTGAAGCCAATATGTCGTCGGCTATCGATACCCCCGATATTGAAAGTGCCTTGGGCGATATCAATTTAAATAGTTTTAAAGGTTCGGGAAAAGGATTAGGCATTGACCTCGGTGTGGGTGTTACACTATTTGAAAATCTACAAGTACATGCTGCTTTAATTGATATTGGTAGTATTCATTTTAAACGCAATACAATCAACTATACAAAAGATGCGAGTTACACTTACGATGGCATTGACCTCAATAATGAAGGGGAAACAATCAATACAACCCAATTAAACGATTTGATACAACCTGACAAATCATACAATGCTTATAAACAACCATTGCCAACCCGATTGATACTCAGTGGTTCTTATGGATTAGGCCCTAAGACAAAACGACGCGTGACTTATTATATGCATAATATATCGTTGGTGTATGTACAAGGATTTCGTAATTATCTGAATGCTACAACTAAACCAACAGTGAATATTGGCTATGCCTACAACATTTACAATATGGTCAATACAGGCATAGGTATAACTGTAGGGGGATTAAATAAAATACAAGCGGGTGCTCAGTTGGGTTTTCGATTGGGTGCTGTTAAACTCGGATTTGCTTCCAACAATTTGCTACCTATAATTACTGCTAAGGCCGGTAGAGGTACTGATTTTAATATGTGGTTAGGATTTTATTTTTAAGCGAAATTGGGTCTTGAATGAACATATGCAAAACCTAGTATAAGGTTGTATTCTTTTTGCCATCAAAATAATCTTTGACCAATTTAGCTTTACTTTTTCCAATTGCTTTTTCAATATCTTCTAAAGCAGACCGTTTGATGCTGGCAACTGATTTAAATATTTTTAATAATTCCTGTGCGGTCTTTTCGCCAATACCTTCGATCTGTTGCAATTCATTTTTAATGACACCTTTACTACGTGTATTTCGATGAAATGTAATCCCAAAGCGATGCACTTCATCACGAATCCGTTTTAATAAATTGAGGGTTTCGCTTTGAAACGATAGTTTTAATGATTCATGATCACCCGGATAAAATATTTCTTCCACGTTTTTAGCCAGCCCTACCACCGTGGTTTTACCCAGCAAGTTTAAGGCTTTAATACTTTCCATGGCGGCACTTAATTGTCCCTTTCCCCCATCTATCACGATCAATTGTGGCAAGGGTTTTTGTTCATCCAATACCCGCTTATATCGACGGTACACAATTTCTTGCATACTTGCAAAGTCGTTGATACCTTCTACTGTTTTAATATGAAAATGTCTGTATTCTTTTTTGTCAGGTAGCCCATTTTTAAAACACACCATCGCAGCAACTGGATAGCTGCCTTGAAAATTACTATTGTCAAAACATTCAATATGAATAGGTAATGATTTCAGGTGTAAATCGGTTTGAAGCTGCGTCAATAATTCAATATTCTGCCCTTCACTATTGGCTTCTAAAAGCAATGTTTTTTTTCTTTTATAATCTTGCAGCGCATATTGGGCATTCTGAAATGACAAATCAAGCAGCTTTTTTTTATCGCCTGATTTAGGTACCGTGATTCGTATATCTGGTGCAAACGAAATGGCAAAGGGAACAATGATTTCACGGGAATGGCTATTGAATTTTTCCCTCAAACCGATCAGGGCAAATTGCATTACTTCTTCGTCTGTTTCATCTAATTTTTTTTCAATGGTAATGGTATGTGTATGTATAATACTACCTTGAACAATTACCATATAATTGATAAATGCTGCTTCAGTATTTGATAGCAGCGAACATATGTCTGTATTGTCAAGTTGGGTGCTTACCACCACCGTTTTACTTTGATACTGACTAATAAATTCAATTTTTTTCTTTACAATCGCTGCTTTTTCAAATTGCATACTGGCAGCAAATTGCATCATTTCTTGTTTGTAATGTTTGGTAATTTCGCCAAGTTTGCCTTTCAATATTTCACGTACTTGTTGTACTTGCCATGCATACTCTTCGGTGGTTTGTAATCCTACACAGGGTGCTTTACAATTGCCAATATGGTACTCGAGACAGGGTTTAAATTTGCCTTTTGTAATATTATCCTGGGTAAGTTTTAGGTTGCAACTTCTAAACGGCAGGGTTTGTTTAATAAAATCTAATATACTCCTTACCTGATCTATGGATGTGTAAGGTCCTAAATATTCTGAACCATCTTTTATTTTTCGTCGGGTTAAAAATATGCGCGGAAAAGCTTCGTTTTTTATTACAATATGCGGATACGATTTGTCATCTTTCAACATCATATTGTATTTAGGCTGATATTGTTTGATGAGTGTATTTTCTAACAAAAATGCATCTTGTTCGCTATCGACAATGGCATACTCAAGTTTAACAATTTCAGACACGAGTTTTTGTGTTTTAAATTGATCGCTGATTTTACTAAAATAGGAGTGTACTCTTTTACGGATATTTTTTGCTTTGCCTACATAGATGATTTGGTCGTTAATATCGTAATATTTGTATATACCAGGTTTGGCAGGTAAAGAAGCTGCAATAAGAGAAAATTCTTGTTTGGTCACAAGTACAAAACTACGACTTCGAGGTGGATGCTAAGAATTTAAAAATACATATTGTATAATTTTTTTCTTGGCAGATACAAATGGTTTTTTGCTAAATTCTTGTATCTGTAGGGTTTGACCTACCACATACAGCACTTTTTTTTCTTCACTGTTAAAAAACCCATCGTTGCGTGATTCCCAATAAATCGATTTTATTTTATTGTCTGTATTCTCGGCATTGATACTCAGTTTTTGCACTTCATTTTTAGGATTAATACTGGTATACAACAATGTCATGATAGGGTTTAAAGTATCGCTAATCACTGTGATAATGTATTGTTTGTCGAGTTGCTTTTGATACAAATTTGCTTTTTCGAAAAGCCCATTGATTTCTTTCCAATCGATTTGTGTGGCATTCACATAGGTTGAATCTTTTTTGCCATTTTCAATATGAAGTTTTAAAAATGTATTGGGCAATTTCTCATATTCTAATAAGTAATCTTTGATGATTAATTGCATGTCGGGATAATTCAATATTGAATCGCCTTGGTATTTATTGCTATTGTTACAAGCAATGAAAGTACTTGAAATGAAAATAAAAGCAAGGAAATGAAATGAGCGCATAGTTAAATAATTCTGCTAAGATACTTTGTATTGGAGTTGTTGCAATATTTGTATCACTTTATTTTTATAATCGCCTTGTATCAGTATCAGCTGATCTTTTATGGAACCGCCCGTACCGCATTTTGTTTTAAGGGTTTTACCGAGTATGGTCAAATCTTCTTCTGAGCCTACAAATCCTTGTACAAGGGTTACTACTTTGCCTGCTCGTTGCTTGGTGTCTAAGCTTACTTTTAGTTTTTGTAAATGGGGTGGCAGGGTGGCTTGGATTTCTACAACTGCTGGTTTCATCAATGCCTCATTGGTGCTGTATATGAAAGGGCTGTCAGTACTCCATTTTTTTTTCGACATCGCTTGCTGGGTTTATAAGTGTTTAATTTCAGAAGGTACCATAATGTTTAAGGCATTTTCAATCAAGGTAATTTCGCATATACCGTTGCAGTCATGGGCGTCACCATCTGTTTGAAAATAACGTAATTGTGGGCTTTCAATTTTTATTTTATTGGTTTTAAAATAAATACAATTTTTGTTTTTATGCAATCGTTTACGCCATCCATCGATTACAAATTTAAATCCATTGAAAGGGGTAATGCTTTTAGCCAGTATTACATCCAGCAGCCCATCTTGCAAAGATGCTTCTGGGGCAATCTGAAAACCATATCCAAACTCTTTACCATTGGCTATATTGAGAAAAAAGGCATGTTGTTTTAAATATTTTTCATCAGTAGTTAATGTGTAAAGATCTTTGTGATATGAAAAATAATGCTTTATCACTTTCCAGACATACATCTTAAGCCCTCTGCTTTTGGTGGTTTTGATGGTATTGCAAACCCAGGCATCAAAACCAACCCCTGCATTGCTGATAAAATATTTTTCGTTGGCTTTACCTAAATCGATCGTAAGTAAATGCCCAGTAGCCAATAATGCTACTGCTTGAGTCATGTTGATAGGTATTTGACAATGACGTGCAAGTCCGTTGCCCGATCCTGTAGGGATAATCGCTAAAGGCGCATTTGTACAGGCCAATTGCTGTATCACCTCGTTTACCGTGCCATCACCTCCTACCGCTACCACCACAGTGTCTTTTATTTGCAGGGCTTCCTGTGCTAAAAGTGTAGCATGGCCTCCATAAGCAGTATAAGTAAGTTGTACCTTTTTATCACTTAAATAAGTATCAATCGCTGATTGCAATTGTTTAATTTTTTCTGAACCGATTCTACTATTTATGATAAAAAAGAATGATTGCATGTGATAATTATTTTACTGCTTTCAAACTTAAATCCATACTCACTGCATGATGTATTATAGCACCTGCAGAAATATAATCTACATTTGACTTAGCGTAATCTACGATGGTATCAAGATTGATGCCACCACTTGCTTCTGTTTCAAATTTCTTGTTAATGATTGATACTGCATCACTTAACAAAGCTGGGGTAAAATTATCAAGCATGATGCGATGTACCCCTCCATGTGCCATTATACGGTGTACATCTTCCAGGGAACGTGCTTCTATTTCTATTTTCAAATCGAGTTGATTGGCTTTTAAATATTGATTGGTTTGATTTATGGCATTTTCGATGCTACCACAATAATCAATATGATTGTCTTTAAGCATGATCATATCATACAATCCCATTCGATGATTATGCCCTCCTCCTATCAGTACTGCCTGCTTCTCAAACCAACGAAAATTAGGGGTAGTTTTTCGTGTATCTAATATCTTGGCTGGGTAGTGTTTTATTTTCTCAACATACTGATGTGTTAATGTAGCTATACCACTCATACGTTGCATAATATTCAAGGCCAAGCGTTCTGTTTTAAGAATGGTATGTACCGAAGCTTCTACTTCAAATGCTACATCGCCCACACAAACTTGCTCCCCATCTTGTTTCAAAATCTTTACCAAACAATGAGGTTCTACCCATTCAAAAAGTTGTTTCGCCACGGTTACACCAGCGATGATGCCTGCTTCTTTTATTTTTAATATGGCACTCCCTTTTGCGGTGGGTGATATACAAGCCAAAGTTGAATGATCGCCATTGCCAATATCTTCTATGAGGGCCTGTTCAATAAACTGGTTAAAAGTCATAATTTAAAATTATTCAATGAGTTAATGTTCAATTCTTTTGAACCTTATTCTTTTTCAAAACGTATTTCTTTTAAATAATAAGTTGCATTTCGAATCACAAAAAACATATACACCTGGTATTGTCCATTACTGGTTTCTAAGGTGCCGATGTAATAAATGGTATTGTTAGCATATGAAGTGCCTTTATTGATTTTTGTAAAATCTTTAGGTTCTACCTTCGTAAAAAACTTTTGCACAATCACTTCGGCTTGTTTTTTACTATAAGTATTTGTTTTTTCAGAAAACGATAAGTCGATATATTTATCAAAATACAATGCAATATCTTTGGCCTTTCCTAATTTGATGGCCTTTTCAATATTTTTTATAAACTCCTGACTATACAACGAACTACTGGAGTAGACCAGTAATAAACCTGTGAAAAATATTTTTCTACACAGCGCGATAAAAAATATTTGGGTGTATAGTTTCAATTCAAGTTAATTCATATTATCAATAGCAAATTTGCATTAATTTTGCGACTATGTCAAATAAAGCTTTATTAATCATTATGGACGGATGGGGCCATGGTGCTAAAAAAGAGGCTGATGCTATTCAGCACGCCAATATACCCTATATTAAATCATTGTATACCCAATATCCAAACGCTGAGTTAATCACCTATGGTGCTCAAGTAGGTCTGCCTCCAGGGCAAATGGGCAATAGTGAAGTGGGGCATCTAAATATCGGGGCTGGTCGCATTGTGTATCAGGAACTTCAACGTATAAATGTTGCCATACAATCGGGTGAACTTGAGCAAAATCAAATCTTTCAATCCTTGTTACAATATGCAAAAACCCATTGCCAAACCCTACACCTCATGGGATTAGTGAGCGATGGCGGGGTACATGCACATATTGAACATCTTAAATCAATTTGCGATTTTTGCGCTAAACATCCTGATATTAAAGTATTTATTCATGCATTTACGGATGGAAGAGATACGGACCCTAAAAGCGGACATGCGTTTATGCAGGCATTACAACAGCATATTGAAGGCTCCAATGCACGTATTGCAAGCATCACAGGTAGATATTATGCCATGGATAGAGACAAAAGATGGGAGCGTGTAAAGGTTGCCTATGAAGCCTTGGTGCATGGCATTGGAAACCATACCACTGATATACTTCGCAGTATTGAAGATGATTATCTTAAAGGGGAAACAGATGAATTTTTAAAACCAATCATTGTAGTAGATGCAGAGGGTATTCCTATTGGAAATATACATGAGGGGGATGCTGTTTTTTGTTTCAACTTCCGTACTGACCGTTGCCGTGAAATCACAGAAGTACTGACCCAGCAAGATTTTCCGGAGTTAAATATGAAAGCGATGTCGCTTCATTATTGCACCATGACAGCTTATGACAAAAATTTTAAACATGTTCATGTGCTTTTTCACAACGACGATTTGCGTAATACACTTGGAGAAGTCCTTGCCCAACAAGGAAAAAAACAAATTCGTATTGCCGAAACAGAAAAATACCCCCATGTGACCTTCTTCTTTAGCGGAGGGCGCGAAAAAGAATTTGAAGGCGAAAAACGTATCATGTGTCCTTCACCCCGAGATGTAGCCACTTACGATCTGAAACCAGAGATGAGTGCAAGCGATATAACAGCAGCCATTTTACCAAAAATTGAAAATGAAAGCGCTGATTTTATTTGTCTCAATTTTGCCAATACAGATATGGTGGGGCATACGGGCGTATGGGAAGCAGTCATCAAAGCAGCAGAAAAAGTAAACGAATGCGTATCCACCATTATACCTTTAGCATTGCAAAAGCAATATACCATTTTTCTTACCGCCGACCATGGCAATAGCGATTATATGATCAATGATGATGGTACGCCAAACACTGCGCATACAATGAATCCTGTTCCGTTTATGGTTATTTCAAACGACTTTAAACCTCATGTCAAAGATGGTAAATTAGCAGATATTGCCCCTACGATATTACATGTGATGGGGTTGCCAATTCCAACAGAAATGACCGGGCAGGTATTGGTCGATTAGGTCTGTTATTTGCAAACGCCCTTGTACACCACCTCTATATTGGCACATTCTGCCTCACAGGCATTGCCATAGGTTTTACCATCGCAACCACATACAGGTTCATATTGCTCTGTACAAAAGCAATCGGGTGTTACACTTGCCACACAATTCTTTTTATTGCATGAAAATAACGATGTAATAATGAGGCCATAGGTGATGCTAAAAATGACCAATCCGGTTGACAAATACTTTTTCATAATAAAGCGATTTTAAAAAGTGTAGAAAAAAATAGATCTGTTTACTATAGACGTTTGAATTGTTGAAGTTGTTAAATGAAGATTTGTTTTTTATCTAAAATAAAGGGGAATTGACCTTATCTTTGTGTTAAACGATTCGTAAGCTATCCAAATTGTATCTGTTTAAATCTATAATCGCCAACTTTTTGTTAATACTTTTTATAAGTATTCAAGGTAGTTTTATACTCAATCATCTGGGCTTACAGCATCATAAACAATCTGAAAAAAAAGCAACTAAAAAGAATATCTATTTATCATTTTCTACAAAGGAATGGCAAAAGGTAGAAAAAGTAAATGATGAAGAGATTCGTATTCAGGGTAAAATGTTTGACCTAAAATCTATTCAATTTAAACAAGATAGAGTGGTGGTATACGGTCATTATGATGTAAAAGAAGATAAGCTCCTTGCAAATGCGAAAGCACTTGAAAAGAAAAAGCAAGAGCAAAAAAAATCTGCTTCAAACGATTATCATTTATTTTTTGAAATTTCAAATACAACTATTTTAAAGACTAGTATTGTATTGAGTAAGAAAAATTATTATTTATTTTCACAACAATATTTTTCTCAATACAGAGATATTGAAAGTCCCCCACCCCAAGTAGTTGCCTAAAATAGTGCTATTATACATTCATTTATATGTATATGATGTATACATAAAATGTTGTTTATAAGACAACAAAAAAATAGGCTATTAGTATATCAATATGGTCTACAGGTATGTAAGGAATCAGGCATGTCTACCATACAATCTGTAATCTTTATGTAGTGCCAGCTTTTTAAAATACCTATTGACTTGAGGCTGAGTACATTTAAATAATTATTTCAATGTATTTAGTATCATTCAATGGTTTGACCCCTTTAAATGATGGTCCTGATAAATAAAAATGGCATAACCATATCATAAGGTTCCTTCGCAAACCAACATTCAATCGAGCATGATTATTTAAAAAAAATACTAAAAAAAATGAAATTAAAGATATCTATTTTATTACTTGTTGCATTTTCTATACGCAATGCACAAGCCCAAACACAAGAGCAAAAAGATTCTATTAAAAACGTATCGCTTAATGAAGTGGTAATTTCAGGAAACAAATTTTCTGAAAGGAAAAAATTTGTCATTCAAAAGGTGGATATTATTTCTGCCAAAGAGATGGTAAAAATGAATGCACAAAGTACGGCAGATGTGCTTACCAATACCGGACAAGTATTTGTACAAAAAAGCCAGCAAGGTGGCGGAAGCCCTGTAATCAGGGGTTTTGAAGCCAGTAGAATACAAATCAATATTGATGGTATTCGATATAACAATGCCATATTCAGAACAGGTCATTTGCAAAATGTGATTGCGGTAGATCATAATGCCCTGCAACAAGTGGAGGTACTCAATGGCCCTGCATCTACCATACATGGCAGTGATGCATTAGGTGGTGTGATTATGCTCAAAACCAAAGATCCAAAATTTTCAAAATCTAATCGATTTGAATTAACAGGGGCAAACACATTGATGAGGTATTCAAGTGCCAATCAAGAAAAAACTGTAGGCGGTGGTATTACTTTTGGAAACAACAGATTTGCATCTCTTACTCAGTTAACTTTTTCGCAATTTGATGATTTGGTTCAGGGTAAAAACGGGGTGGATTCCATTATGAAGTTGTGGAAAAAGCCTTTTATTGTTGAGCGAATCAATGGCACAGATTCCATGGTAAAAAATCCAGATCCCTATAAACAAGTAGCCACAGGTTATAGTCAGTTTGATCTGTTGCAAAAGTTTAGCATACTGCAGGGGCGTCATGTAAAGCATGGCATCAATCTGCAAATGTCAAACTCAACCAATATACCGCGTTATGATCGTCTTTCTGAAACATCGGGTGGCATTCCCAAAAATGCAGAATGGTATTATGGTCCACAATTTAGAACCCTGGCGGCTTATCAGTTTGATGCCTTCAAATTAAAGACTTTTTTTAATGATGTTACTTTTAACCTCAATCATCAGTTTTGGGAAGAAAGCCGTCACAACAGAAGTTATAAAAAAACTGCCCTCAATCATCGAACTGAAAAAATACATGCTTTGGGTTATAACTTTGCCCTTAGGCATAAAGATGAAGTCAACGAATTAACCATAGGCACCGATGCACAATTAAATTTTTTAAACTCTACTGCTTATAAAGAAGATATTGTATCAGGCGCACAGGCAAAGATTGATACCCGATACCCAGATGGGAAAAACAATATGAATTTATTTGGTGTGTTTTTTCAACATGTACTTAAATTAGACGAAGATCGTGTAGTGATGAATGATGGTATTCGTTTTAACTATACTACTTTAGATGCTCATTTAATTGATACTGCCATACAATTTAGATTGCCTTTTAATCAGTTAAGCCAAACGAATAAAGCTGTCACAGGCAATTTAGGCATTGCTTATATGCCAACAGAAGAACTGCGTTTATCTACCAATTTTTCAAGTGGTTTCCGCTCTCCAAACTTTGATGATATGACCAAGGTATTTGAATCGGTATCGGGTCAGCGTTTGATAGTACCCAATGCTGATTTAAAACCTGAGTATACTAAGAATGTCGATGCAGGTATTCGTTTTAATGATGGTGTGATTGATATTGAAGCCTATGGTTTTTATACTCATTTTACCAATGCCATTGTAACAGATGTATTTACTTTTAACGGACAAGATTCGGTAAACTATGAAGGCACGATGACTAAAGTGTATGCCAGCCAAAACAAAGCCAAAGCGTTTATATATGGTGGTGGATTTTCTGCAACCTATCGCCCTGCACTTCACTTCTCTTTGTTTGGTTCAATCAATTATACCTATGGGCGTTTTAATAATGATACGGTATTGGTACCACTCGATCATATACCGCCCGTAACAGGCCGTCTGGGGATTAAATACGATCATCAAGTTTGGTATACTGAATTATATAGTTTGTATAATGGGCGTAAAAAACTGGTTGATTATAATCCTGCTGGTGAAGACAATATTCAATATTCTACACCAACAGGGACTCCAAGTTGGTATACCGTCAACTTTAGAGCAGGGGTAACATTTGCCAAGCATGTACAATTGCAAGCAGGGGTTGAAAATATTTTAGATAAAAACTATCGATACTTTGCTTCAGGCATGAGTGCCCCTGGCAGAAACTTTGTGTTAGCGGTACGCTACATCTATTAATGGTTTATTCCAAACTTTTTCAAACTACGTAATTCAATACACCTGGTATTATTTGTTTGCTCATTACAATACCTGATCACTAAACAAATCATGATTAGTAAAATGTTTGAAAGGTAAAAGCACCCTGCTCAGATTCATGCCTGGGTGGGGTGTTGTTTTTGTTAACGTTTAAAGTGTATTAGATAAAACCTTATATTTGTTTACCCAATTAATTTATAAATTGAAAACTGTATTACATAAATCATCTGAAAGAGGACATGCAAATCATGGCTGGCTCGATGCTTGGCATTCATTTAGTTTTGCAGGTTATTACGATCCTGAAAAAACCCATTTTGGTGTGCTGCGGGTATTGAATGATGACACAGTAGCTGCAGGTATGGGTTTTGGGATGCATCCACACGATAATATGGAAATTATTACCATTCCATTATCAGGCACATTGGCTCATACCGATAGTATGGGCAATAGTGGCACCATCAGTTTTGGTGAAATTCAGGTGATGAGTGCAGGTAGCGGCATTACCCATAGTGAATTTAACCATAGCAAAGTTGAACCTGTTAAGCTGCTACAGATATGGCTTTTCCCGAAAGAAAAAAATGTACAACCTCGTTATGATCAGCTCAGCTATGATTTAGATAAGATCAACAATAATTGGGTTCAAGTGGTATCGCCAGATGCAAATGATGCAGGTAGTTGGATACATCAAGATGCCTGGTTTCATGTAGGAAATTTTTCAAAAGAAAGTTATAGCATTTACGAACTTAAAAAGGAGGGAAATGGTTTATACATTTTTGTAATAAGTGGCTCGGTAGAAGTGGGTGAATATACCTTAGGCAAACGCGATGCGCTTGGTGTATGGGAAACTGGCAAGGCAACGTTTAATTTCCTGTCTGACTCCCTGGTACTGATTATGGAAGTTCCGATGAGATAATTTTAAAAGGGAATTCTATGTAACGCCGATTGGCTATTCCTATTTCACATCGGCATCATTCAGTATTGGGTTTGAATCGGACTCATTTTAATATGTTGTTGTTATTACTAATCACGTTTCATTGTAAAAAATATTCCTATTTAAATTACTTTTGTCATTGCTTTATGCAATTATCTTCCTTAACAGACAAACTACTTACCGAAAAAAATACCCACATTGATTTGCTCAGGCTTGATCTGTGGCATCCTGCCATTTCGGGTAATAAGTGGTTTAAGCTAAAATACAATTTAGAACAAGCAAGGAAAGAAAATAAACGAGGCTTGCTTTCATTTGGGGGCGCTTACTCCAATCATTTACATGCACTTGCCTATGCAGGAAAAGAATTCTCCTTCCATACAGTAGGAATTATTCGAGGAGAGAAAGTGATGAATGATACATTGTCAGACTGTAAAAAATGGGGTATGGAATTACACTTTATTTCACGAAGTGAGTATAAAAAAAAATACGACCCCTTGTTTTTAGACACTATTCAATGTCAATATCCTCATCATTATATAATACCAGAAGGCGGTAATAATGCTTTGGGTATGCTAGGGTGCAAAGAAATATTGAAAGATATCGACTTAAGCCCCTATCAATACATTGCTTGTGCAATAGGCACTGGGGCAACCTTTACCGGACTTATCGAATCAGCATTGCCACAACATCATTTAATAGGTTTTGCAGCCCTTAAAAATGGACACTACCTTAACGAAGAAATATTAAAAAATACTCATAAAGCCAACTGGGAAATCAAGCATGAATATCATTTTGGTGGATTTGCAAAATCAAATATAAGCTTGCTTGAATGGATGAAACAGTTCAAAGAACATCACGGAATTGAACTTGATTTTATTTACACTGCCAAAATGATGTATGGGCTTTTTGACATCGTACATAAAGACGGATTTAATAACAGTCGAATATTGGCCATCCATACGGGTGGTTTGCAAGGAAATCGCGGCTTGATTTAGCAAAATATTTAGAATATATTTCTATATATTCGCACACATTATTAAATACTCATGCATTTTTTTCGACTATTTTTATTGTTGGTTTTTATTGATTTAACTTGTTTTGCACAAGCTCCACAGCTCCCAGCAATGAATATCATTACCGAAAAGGCCATGAATGTGTTGACATGGACAAATCAGTATGATGGGGTAAAATCTATTGCAGTTCAACGTTCTGTAGATAGTATCAGAAACTTTATCACCATCGGTTTTATAGATGCTCCTAAAAAAGGGGTCATGACTTATACTGATGAACATCCTATGCCAGGTAGAAATCATTACCGACTTTCAGTGGGTTTTGCTGGTGATGTTGAATGGAATACCAATGTCTACAAAGTGATATTAGATTCTGCCATCATTGCCAAATCAGTTTTAGGTGCCATTGAAACAGGGACCACCAACAGCAAAAACAATACAAATCTTAACACTACTACTACTACCGACTTCTATTATACCCCCTCATCACGAATCTATACCAACCCCTACACGGGTCATATCAATATTAGCCTCGACGATGCAATGAAAAAAAAGTATGCCGTTCGTTTTTATGACCCTGAAGAAAAAGAAGTATTGCGAATTGCCCGAATTTCCAAAACGGTGTTGATTCTTGATAAAAACAATTTCAACGCTCGTGGAACCTATCATTTTAAACTTTTTGATGGTACATCTTTAGTTGAAACAGGGTATGTAACTATTTACTAAAAACTTGGTGCACGTTTATACGGTGTATTTAATGCATGAGGAAAGTAATTCCTTAAATAATTTCACAATAATCTAATTGGTAGTAATCGATAATTTCTTTCGCATAATCTTCTGTGAAATATACCTTAGCGCCATATTTACCATATACCGGATATTTGTCCTGGTCAGTTTGTGGTTTGTCTTTAAAACTATATCCAACCAAAAATAAAGCTGGCGTTTCCTTCATTTTGATTTTGTAAATTCTTCGATGGGTCGCCGTCTTTAACCATTCTAAAATAGGGGCTGTTTCAAACTCCTGGATACTTTGAAGCTTCACACGATACACTTCACTACCTTGATCATAATGATCGGTAAATATCAAATTGAAATTGTGTACATAACATGCTAAACAATAATCACCCTTAATGATAGCAGGTGTTTCCATATCACCGATGATTTCTACATCCAGACCTAACTTATCCCAAAACTTCTGTAAACGGAAATTTCGTTTTTGAATCGTTTCTTTCAACTCTTTACTGAGTTTTCTTTTCATTGTAGTACGTTCCATAAGCTTCAATTTTTTATAACAAATAATCGCTGTGTACCCTTTTCAATAGTCTTACCAAAATACGCTATGACTCAATGAATATAAGCATTGCGTCAAAATAGTGCTTGTCAATAAGAAGTATATTGCTGGTTCACAATACAAAAATAAAGATAAATGATGTTATAACAACATAATAAAACGCTAAAAAATGAGAATGCTATTAAGAAAACAAATGATATATAGCAAAAGATGATATATAAGCGATGAGCCCCATCACTACAAATTGTAACAATGGGTATACCCAACTATTGGTTTCGCGTTTTACAATGGCTAGGGTGCTCATACACTGCATGGCAAATGCATAAAAGATCAATAATGAGAGACCGGTAGGCAAGGTATACACCTTTTCGCCTTGGGCATTGACTGCAGCTTCCATTTTTTCTCTTAATGTATTGCTGTCATCACCATCAACACTATATAAGGTAGCCATAGTACCTACAAATACCTCTCGGGCTGCAAACGATGTAATTAAGGCTATGCCAATTTTCCAATCAAAACCAATCGGCTTTATAAGGGGTTCTATTTTTTTACCAGCAATACCTGCAAAAGAATTTTCTAATGAGGTGGGTGCTATGATTGAATGATTGTTTGAAGGGCCATATGACGACAAACCCCAAAGAATGATTGAAATAATCAATATAATTTTACCTGCATCAAATACAAATACCCGCGCCTTTTGCAACATCGTCATCAAGGTATTTTTCCAACGGGGCATTCTATACACAGGCAATTCCATCAAAAAAATGCTTTGTTCCTTTACTTTGATAAAAAGATTTAGTACAAAAGAAGCGAATAAGGCCATAAAAAAACCCAGTAAATACATACCAAATAACACCAGTCCATGCAAACTAATCAATCCACCCAAATACGTATTTGGCACAACCAATGAAATTAAAATGGTATACACGGGTAATCGGGCACTGCAACTCATAAAAGGAGTGATAAGAATCGTAATCAGCTTTTCCTTTTTATTTTCGATGGTACGAGCTGCCATGATAGCAGGTACAGCACAAGCCACTGCGCTGATAAGTGGCATCACCGACTTGCCATTAAGCCCAACTTTACGCATCAGCCTATCGGTCAAAAAACTAATTCGTGACATATATCCACTGTCTTCGAGCAAGGAAATCACGCCAAATAAAATCATGATCTGGGGTATAAAAATGACAATGCCATTGATGCCTGCCAGAATACCATTGACAAATAAGTCTGAAATAAAATGTTGGGGTAAGATTGATTTTAAGGTCTCAATCAATTGACCAAACCCTGCATCAATCCACTCCATTGGGAATTGTGCAAACCAAAAAATACTTTGAAACAATAAAAACAACACACCCAGTAAAATAAAATTTCCATAGATAGGATGTAATAAAACCCGATCGATTTTTTCACTCGCCAGTTGCTTCTGCAAAGGATAGATTTCTACCACACAGTGCTGCATTAATTTCTTGATAGCACCATACCGCAAAAGGGTTTCTTCTGCCTGAATTTTTGTTTTATTAAATGATGCTTTTGCTAATTCTGTTTTTAGTTTTATTTTTTCCTCTGCAGATATAATATTCAACTTTTCGTAAACTGCAGCAAAATGTATAGCAGCATAGTCACTTGTGACTTCCTTTACCGATTTTACCGCATTGATGGCTTCAGGGGCTAAGGCATAATTATCAATAAAATCGCGTTGAGTAGCCTGAAACTTAGCATTTACGGTGTTTTCAAGTTGCTTTTTAAATTCCGTCATCCCTTTATTGTTTCGCGGATTGACTGCTAACACCGGAAAGCCCAGAGCCCTCGATAATCCATTGATATCAATTTGGGTTCCCTTTTTTTTGGCAATATCCATCATAGACAGTACCACAATTACTGGTTTTTTAATATCTATGATTTGCGAACAAAATAATAAATTTCGTTTCAGGTTTGACGCATCCACCACCACCACCACCACATCGATTTTGAGCAATTCATCATCATCAAACAACACATCAAATGTTACAATTTCATCATCACTTTTAGGATACAGACTATAGGTGCCCGGGAGGTCAATTACATTTACAGTCGTGTTTTTAGATAAAACGCTTTTACCCGTTTTTTTATCAACTGTAACACCCGGAAAGTTGCCAATTTTCTGATTTAACCCTGTTAATAAATTAAACAATGAAGATTTACCGCTGTTGGGATTTCCTACAAGTGCTATGTTTTTATTTCTATGCAACATACTTAATGAGCGAAGATAGCACACATTGTGTTTACTGTAGTTGTGATAAAAGGAAAAACTCATAACCCTGACTTGATTGATAAAATTGGCTGCAATGGCTATTACCCATAGACAAATGAATCATAATAGGTTTTAGCCATATTTAAAACAGTCATAAGAATAAAATGAAAGGGGTATCATTTACAATACCAAACAAAAAACTATTTTTACACATGCTTCAAATACAATATAAAAACATCCAAACCCCTTTTCAATACCCTTTTGTGACGGCCCATGGCACCAAAACACATCAGGCAGCCCTTCTTATAGCCATTACAATGAATGGAATTACAGGGTATGGTGAAGCGCCAGCTATACATTATTACCAAGTGAGTGTGGAAAGTATGATAGATGAGTTATTAGCCAAAATATCCATTTTGCAAAAATATGCTTTTACCACCCCTGACAGATTTTGGCATTTTTGTCATCACCTTTTTCCTGAGAATCCATTTTTAGTATGTGCCCTCGATATGGCTTACTGGGATATGTTGGCAAAAATAAAACGACAAAAAATTTATGAAATCTGGAACTTACGCTGGGAACATATTCCCCTAACTGATTATACTATTGGTATGGACAATATAGAAGGGATGCTTGAAAAAATAAAACAACATCCCATGCCTATCTATAAAATCAAAGTGGGTAATCAACAAGATGCCGCTCATTTGAAAACGATTCGGGCGCATACAGATGCGATCATTCGCATTGATGCCAATGCCTCATGGACCTTATCAGATGCCATACAATTACTTCCCCTTTTAGAAGCATTGCAAATAGAATTGATTGAACAACCATTCGCTAAAGAACAATTTGCCGAAACAAAACAATTGCGAGATCTTACTGCTATTCCTATCATTGCCGATGAAAGTTGTGTATCAGAAAAAGATGTGGCGATATGTGCTGAATATTTTGATGGTATCAATATTAAGTTAACCAAATGTGGGGGCATCACCCCTGCCTTTAGAATGATACAAGAAGCAAAGAAAAAAAACCTGAAAGTAATGATGGGGTGCATGAGTGAAACCGAAATTGGCACCTATGCCATTGCCCAGTTTTTACCTTTACTCGATTATGTAGATATGGATGGCCCTTTATTATTACAATTACCTCCCCTCAAACTTTTAAAATATGATCATGCGCAAGTGAGCATTTTGTAAAGTAAAGAGCCCATAAAGCAAGTTCATATGACAATGACTTTAAACCAATTATATATATTGAATTCAATATTGGGTTTCTTTTTTTGGGCATTTGCAATATATGCCTCCCCCTTTCTAAATACATTTTATTTAGGCTAAATGTTCATTAGATAACAATATACCCTTTAAAAGGTATAAGTCTTTTAAAATCACTGAGTACCTTAGCACATTAAACAATCCTTTATGAATAGAATGTTGTTATGTGTCGTACTTCTTTTAACGACCCAAATAACGGTTGCACAATCAAAAAAAATTGATAGTTTATTTAACATTGCAACAAACGGCGCTACTGATACAAATAATACAAAAGCCTATATATTGTTATCAGAAATATATAAAAACATCCAGGTGGATTCAGCGGAATTACTTGCCCAAAAAGGCATTGATCTTGCACAGCAAAGAAAGCAGTTAAAAATGGAAGCTTATGGACATAATGCCATGGGGTATGCCAAATATTATAAAGGTGATTATAAAGCATCCATTGTTTCCTTTCAACAGTATTATAACACAGCCGAAAAAATAAAAGATAAAGTAGCAATGGGTTTCGCCCGCAACAATGAAGGAAATGTTCACATCGAATTGGGTGATTATGTAACAGCCCTCGAAAAATATAATGAAGCCCTTGAACTCCGAATCGAAGCCAAAGACTCTATTGGTATTGCCATGAGTTACAACAATATGGGATATATCTACAAAGATTTGGGGGATTATGAAAAAGCAATTGCAAATTTTTTATATGCATTGAAAATATATGAAAACCGCAATGACAAGAAAGCAATCGGTATGACCTATAATTTTCTAGGTTCAGTATACTGGCGTAAAAAAGATTTTGCGATTGCACATCAACATATTGAAAAAGCACTCAAAATACATCAAGAAAATCATGACGATGGCAATACTGCTATCTGTTTGCATACCATCGGGGCTGTATATGGCGATGAAAAAAAATTCGATAGTGCTGTAATGTTTTTTAATAAAGCTATGGTGATTTATGAAAAAAGCAACGATACAAGACAGATGGGACTTATACATGCTGATATCGCCGAAGTTTTTGAACGACAACAAATGCATGATGAAGCCATTGTCAATTACTTAAAAGGAATCAGTTACAATAATGCCATTGGGAATAAAAGAAGTCAAGCATCGTTGTATACGGGAGTTGCAAATGCCTATTTACAAACAGACAATGTAAGTAAATGCAAATTGTATTTAGATAGTTCGCTGCAAGTGATCAGCATGACACAGAAAAAAGAAGATTTTAAAAATTATTATAAAGTTCAAAGTGATTATTTTAAAAAGACAGGCAATCATTCCGCAGCCCTTAAAAGTTTGGACTTATACACTGTCTACAAAGATTCATTGTTAAATGAAGAAAATCAAAAAGCCATTGCAGATATGCAAACCAAATATGATGTAGATAAAAAAGATCAACAAATAAAATTACAAACTTCTGAGTTGATGCGTAGAAATATCATGTTAATTGGTCTGGGTATATTATCGCTGTTGTTTTTATTACTTGGCATCTCTTATTATAACAGACTCAAACTAAAACAAAAATCTCGTTTGCAGGCAGAAATCATGAAGCAACAAGATATGGCCACCAAAGCGGTGATTGAGGCCGAGGAAAATGAGCGCAAACGCATCGGAAGCGACTTGCATGATGGTGTGGGACAATTGATGAGTGCCGCTAAAATGAATCTTTCTGCCATTGAAGATCGCGTTGTGTTTCATTCACCTGAAGATAAACAAGCCTACGAAAAGTCTATTGCATTGGTAGACGAAGGATGTCGGGAAGTGCGTGCTGTAAGTCATAGCATTATGCCAAATGCATTGCTTCGGGCTGGATTGTCGAATGCTGTGAAAGAATTTATCGAAAAACTCGACAACCGTAAACTAAAGATCAATCTGCACGCTGAAGGACTTAACGAACGCTTAGACTCCAATATTGAAACGGTATTATACAGAGTCATACAAGAATGTGTCAATAATGTAATCAAGCACTCAGGCGCCAATGCACTCGACATTTCATTGATTAAAGACAGTGATGGTATATCAGCAACCATTGAAGATAATGGCAAAGGATTTCATGTGATTGACAAACAAAAAGGAGATGGTATAGGGCTTAAAAATATACAAACCCGTGTTACCTATCTTAAAGGCACCCTTGATATTGATTCAGCACCTGGTCGTGGTACCTTAATTGCTATCCATGTACCTTTGGTGTAAATCAATTTCTTATTCCAAATATTGAAAAATCAATATACCTTAGCATCCTTATGGCTAAGTCATCGTCTGAAACCCCTTTAATGCAACAGCACAATGCGATAAAGCGTAAATATCCTGATGCGATTTTACTCTTTCGCGTTGGTGATTTTTATGAAACATTCGGTCAAGATGCCGTCATTACCGCTAAAGTATTAGGCATTACCCTTACCAAAAGAAACAATGGAAATCCAGATGCATCAGAACTTGCAGGCTTTCCACATCATGCCCTGGACACCTACCTGCACAAACTGGTAAAAGCTGGATATCGCGTGGCTGTTTGTGATCAACTCGAAGATCCAAAATTAGCCAAAGGTATTGTGAAAAGAGGTGTGACTGAATTAGTAACCCCTGGTACAGCAACCAATGATAAACTGTTAGACAGCAATACCAATAATTTTTTGGCGGCGGTCTATTTTACTGAGTTGACTCATGGCATTGCATTTGTAGATATATCTACCGGAGAGTTTTTTTGTACCGAAGGAAATACTGAATACATCGATAAACTCTTGCAAAGTTTTAGGCCCTCTGAAGTAATTTTTCAAAAACAAAAAAAACGTTTTTTTGAAGAAAATTTTGGCACCAAATATTATACTTATCACTTAGATGAATGGATCTATACTGAGCAATATGCAACGGATACTTTGCTTCAGCATTTTCAAACCATCTCACTCAAAGGATTTGGTATTGATGATATACCTCATGCAATCATCGCAGCAGGGGCTATCATCCATTATTTAAAAGATACTGAACATCAACAACTTGGTCATATCTCATCGATACAACGAATTACCCGAAATGATTTTTTGTGGATGGATAGATTCACCATTCAAAACCTTGAACTACTTGACAGTAATCGAGAAAATGGCAATACATTATTGAAAGTGCTTGACAATACGGTATCGCCTATGGGTTCGCGCATGATCAAACGTTGGCTCATGTTTCCATTGCAAGATATCCGTAAAATAGATGAGCGGTTAAATACCACTGAATTTTTTATCAAAAACCAAGATGTAAAACAAGCCCTCACACAACTTATCAAACAAATAGGGGATATAGAACGCATTGTAGCTAAAATTCCACTGCGAAAAATATCGCCTCGCGAAGTATTACAATTGGCAAAAGGATTGCAAGCCATTGTAGAAGTGAAAGAACTTACCAAAAACTGTGGAGACACATGGATACTTCGACTTTCTGAACAATTAAATCCTTGTCATTTAATTAAAGACAAAATTACCAAAACCCTGATTGAAAACCCTCCGGCCTTAGCCAATAAAGGAGGTTTGATAGCCCCAAATATTCAAGCAGAACTAGACGATTTACGAAAGATATCATCCAATAGCAAAGAGTTTTTGTTGCAAATACAGCAACGAGAAATTGAAATAACAGGTATTCCGTCTTTAAAAATTTCATTTAATAATGTGTTTGGTTATTACCTTGAAGTTACCAATACCCACAAACATAAAGTACCCGACACCTGGATTCGGAAACAAACGCTGGCCAATGCTGAGCGCTACATCACACCCGAACTAAAAGAGTATGAACAAAAAATAATGGGTGCTGAAGAAAAAATCCTTTTACTCGAAATGCAGATATATGATGCGTTGTTGCTTGAGTTGCAGGAATATATTACACCCATACAGCTCAATGCAAATTTAATTGCTCAATTAGATTGTATCACCTGCTTTGCCTCCAATGCAATGCAATTTAAATATAGGAGACCACAAGTAGTGCCTGAATTTGAGTTGCTGATTGAAGAAGGACGTCATCCTGTTATTGAACGAAATTTACCTATCGGCGAAGACTATGTGTCGAACTCAGTAACCCTCGATAAAGATGAACAACAAATTATCATCATCACTGGACCCAATATGAGTGGTAAAAGTGCCTTACTTCGACAAACTGTTTTAATTACCCTGATGGCACATGCAGGAAGTTTTGTACCTGCTCAAAAAGCTATCATTCCCCTAACCGATAAAATATTTACACGCGTAGGCGCTTCCGACAACCTCAGTGGTGGGGAAAGTACCTTTATGGTAGAAATGAACGAAACTGCGAGTATCATCAATAATATCAGTAATAGAAGTTTGATCGTACTCGATGAAATAGGCAGAGGCACCAGTACTTTTGATGGCATCAGTATTGCATGGAGTATTGCCGAATTTTTACACAATCATATACACAAACCCCTTACACTTTTTGCTACCCATTATCATGAACTCAATGAGTTAGAAAACAAAATGGCACGTATCAAAAACTTTCATGTGACGCATAAAGAAGTTGGTAATAAAATTATTTTTTTACGTAAACTGGCTTTGGGTGGAAGCACACATAGTTTTGGTTTGCATGTAGCACGTATGGCAGGTATGCCACCATCACTGGTTGACAGAGCCAATGAAATATTAGCCATGTTGGAAGAAAAAAACTTAAATAACAAAATAGGCATTAACCTTAAAAAAATACCTACACAGAATTTTCAACTCAATATTTTTGATGGATTAGCAGAAGATCTTAAAAGAGTAAAGGAAATATTAGAAAATGTAGACATTAATTCACTGACCCCTGTAGAAGCCTTGATGAAACTGAATGAGCTGAAGAGTGTGGTGCGAAGCAATAGCTAAACTCATAGCTAATGCTATTCATGTAATTCAATTAAACCATTCTCATATCTCAGCACCCAAATCTCTCATCAATTTACTACATTTACATCCTCAAACAAATATCATGAACGAACAAATTAGAACCCTTCAACCCTCTGCTCTTTGGAATTATTTTTGCGATTTAAATGCGGTCCCCCGCCCTTCAAAAAAAGAAGAAAGGGTCATTGCATTTGCAAAAGCATTTGGCGAAAGTTTAAACCTTCCAACGTATGTAGATGAAGTAGGGAATGTAATCATCAAAAAACCTGCAACAGCTGGCATGGAAGATCGTGTAACTGTAGTATTGCAAAGCCATCTTGATATGGTGCATCAGAAAAATGCCGATACTGATTTTGATTTTCTGACACAGGGTATTGAAATGATGGTAGATGGTGATTGGGTAAAAGCCAAAGGTACCACCTTAGGTGCTGACAATGGCATAGGCGTCGCTTCTATCATGACATTATTGGCATCTACCGATATACCACATCCAGCCTTGGAAGCATTATTTACCATCGATGAAGAGACAGGTATGACAGGTGCCCTTTCATTAAAAGGTGGTTTGTTAGATGGCCAGATCATGCTCAATCTGGATACAGAAGAAGACAATGAACTGACGATAGGCTGTGCAGGAGGTGTAGATGTAACGGCTTCTGGAAATTACGACACGATGGCACCGCAGCATACAGTGGCGTATTCAATAATGCTGAAAGGATTAACAGGTGGGCATTCTGGCATCGACATCCACAAAGGCAGAGGCAATGCCAATAAGCTGATGAATAGATTATTATGGACCCTCGCCAATGATTTTGAAATAGAAATTGCGTCGGTGGAAGGTGGAAGTTTGCGCAATGCCATTCCTCGTGAAGCAAAAAGCATCGTGGTTGTAGCAGAAAACAAAGCTGATGATGTAAAGCAATCGATAGAAGCATTTAACACGATTTACAAACTCGAATATCAAACAACCGACCCAAATCTGCAGCTCGTGTACGAACTCGTTGAAATGCCTACACAGGTGATGCATACTGATTTTCAATATCAATTACTACGTACTCTTTACGCTTGTCATCATGGTATTTATCGCATGAGTCCTGACATAGCAGGCTTGGTACAAACCTCCAATAATTTATCACGTGTAGACGTTAAAGGAGGTCAATATTCAATACAATGCCTGACAAGAAGTTCGGTAGATAGCGAAAAAACCGATTTAGCCAATGCCCTTAGTGCTACATTTAACCTGCTGGGTGCAACCCTAACTTATGGAGGCAACTATCCTGGCTGGATGCCTAATCCCCATGCACCTATTGTACAACTCATGAGCAATTTGTACAAAGAAATGTTTGGAGATGAAGCCCATGTAAGTGCTTGTCATGCTGGCTTAGAATGTGGCATATTAGGAACCAACTATCCTCACATTCAAATGATTTCTTTTGGGCCAAATATCTATGGTGCCCACTCACCAGATGAAAAAGTACAGATTAGCTCGGTTCAAAAATATTGGGGTTTATTATTGGAAACTTTAAAAAGAATACCCTTAAAGTCTTAATCATTCAGAGCAATTTATAAGCGAAACAACATCGCGAAAATAACCCTACTTTCCGATTTTACTAAATCTGGACGCCAATCAGGGGCAAGTGGCGTAAAGGTGTACCCTGTTTGTGAAGTGACACCACCAGCACCTGCAAAGTAGGGTATATTGGCATTTCGATATACAAATTCAGCCCTGAATGTGATGCTTTGATTGGGCATATAGTCAAGATTTGTTGAGCAATCCCACCCTTTAAATGAATCACCCGGATTGGCTGAAAACGGAAATGCGCCTTCGGTTTGGGTTGGATTTGTAGGATTAGGAATAGGGCTTGCCTGACCTGTGGGGTACAACACTAAGTATCTTCCAGGATTACTCATCAAGCCCCCACCGATAGTCCATGCAAATTTATTTTTTGCAAACCAAACCCTATTATAAAACATCACACTTACAAAATACTGTGCAGGTCCTTTAAGGCTGTCATTGTTATTAAAACCATTCACACCACCTCCCTTTTCGAAACCGATATCAGCAGTTAAAGAGCAGGCCATTCTTGATACCCTTTTAGCATTTGGTTTATTTATATATCTAACCAATACACTATTGTCTGAATGAAATCTTTTTCTTTTGGGTATGCCCGCAGCGTCGGTACCATAGTAATTATTTGTAAGTAATTTGATATCGCTATTAGGTGTCCAAGTGATATTGCCACCTACCCCTGGCATTTGATTAAATTTGCCATAACTCTGCCATCCATTGATAACCCATGGTTCAATTTTAAGATGCTTACTGGGGAAAATCTGAAAACGAACACCATTAAAAAACCAGGGTGTATTATCAGAAGTAAAGGAAGCTTGGTATTCCCAATTTTCTGCTTGATAAAAAGAGTTTAATCCAATATATGACATAAATAAACCTGCGTCAATATTGATTCCTTGCCATTTATTGATATGATATCCAGCATAAGCTTCGCTTAGATATCGATACACATTTGCTAATTGATACTGCCCACGATAAGGGCTAATGTCGTTTCGAGGCACTACAACTGAACGTGTGCCAAACTGTGTCATCACCCTTGCTCTTGCATTTTTATAATAAAAGTCGCCCCCAAAATGCAATGCCGAAAGAGTCACTTCATTATTTCTAGCCAAAGCAGTAGAACCCACAACTGTATTGTCATTGGGCCTATTAAAGGAATGGGTATAATTGATATCAATTAGCAACGAAGGAGTAAAATATTGCAGGTTTTTAAAAATATTATCTTCTCTACGATCGCTTCCATTTTGCCATGTCATATCAATGCCTTCAAAAGGTTCTCCTTTTGGTTTGTTGATTGCAATCTCCTCTTGTTGGATTGTTTCAATACTTTCACGATTGTTTACCTGTGCCCTTAATGGATGATGATAAATCAATGCTATAATCAAAAGCACTTTATTAACTTTGTTCATATTGAGTCTATACATTTTATTTGTAAAATATCTTTTTGTGCAACGATTGTACCTATTAAATAGCCAAAAGGATCGATACCAAATGTCATTAAATGTTGTTCATCCACTAAATGCCATTTTATAACCGGAGCGTTTAAGTCATCAATATCCTTTTTAAAATAACCTATGATAAATCCATTTATCCTTTTGCCATTCTTCAACAATATTTCAACTTTTCGGTTTAAAAAATCTCCGTTTTGTTCATCCATTGGCTCTGCAGTCACCCGCTTCATGTTTTTTATTTTATCTCGTGACTAATCGCTCTCTTCAATTCGATTTTCGTTATAGGCTGATACACCAATGGCACATGTTCTATCACCACATCACATTTGTCGAGTCCAAATGCTTTTTCGTCACTAAGCCCAAGATATTTTAATTGAAAGTATGCATTCAAAATAATGCCTTCACGTAAAGCAAATTCATTTTCAACTGAGAGGAATTTTTCGATGACAACAAATTTAAAATCAGGTTCATTGTTATATTTTGTTGAACCATCCGGACGAGTATGGAGGTTGAGTTCTTTGTTTTGAACCAGCTCCTGTACTATTTTTTTAAAATACAATTCAGTTCTTGGTTGTACACGAAATCCCACATGTATACTGATTTTGATTACCTTATCATCAATCAATTCTGACACATCATACGTTAGGGTATATGGTTCATTGGTTCGGTGTATATGTACAAACCAATAGACATCAGCCCGTTTGGGATTTTTAGCAAAAATCGATTTGATAATTTTTTCTTCTACTTCATGTCGGTTATTTGCTTTTGTGAGATAGATCAGATGTGTAGAAAAGCGTGGTATTGCATCATCATTACTTAACTCGTTGATTTGATTAACATATCTTCCCAAGTCAACAAATTTGGTAAAGCGATTGCTTATCTTTCTTCCGGTATACACCGAATACATGATAAAAAAGTAAATAGATGAAATCAATATAGTGATGTATCCGCCTTCTGGAAACTTTTGAATATTAGCCACAAAAAAGGCGATTTCAATACTCGCAAACAGCAACAGTAAAGCACTCACTAAAATACGATTCCATTTGAGTTTAAATAATAAGAAATACGACAATAAATAAGTAGTAACCATCATGGTAAGGGTGATTGCCAAGCCATAGGCAGCTTCCATATTGGATGAATTTTTAAAATAAAGTACCATTAATACGCACCCAATCCACAACATAATATTTACACTGGGGATATAGATTTGTCCTTTTGTTTCAGAAGGCTGTCTAACTGCAACGCGAGGCCAGAAGTTCATATTCATTGCCTCATTAATCAAGGTATAGCTTCCACTGATTAATGCCTGGGATGCAATTATTGCAGCAGAAGTCGCAATCACAATGCCTGGTATCAAAAACCAATGAGGCATGATTTCGAAAAAAGGATTTTTGCCTGTTATAAAGGTTCCATCTCCCAGATTCATAAGCCATGCGGCTTGACCCATATAATTGAGCAATAAACACATTTTAACCAAACCCCATGTGATTCTGATATTTTTTCGACCACAATGTCCTAAATCAGAATATAAGGCTTCGGCCCCTGTAGTGGCTAAAAACACAGCCCCCAGCAAAACAAAGCCCTTTGGATAATGGGTCAGAAAATCAATGGCATATTTGGGATTGAGCGATTTTAAAATAGAAGGATGATCTACTATTTGGAACAGTCCTAAAACAGCAAGCATCAGAAACCAAACTAACATGGCAGGACCAAAAGCGCTACCTACTTTATGAGTACCGAAACGTTGAAAGAAAAATAGCCCCGAAATTATAGCTATGACTATGGGTACAGTGGGTATATGTTCTAAGCCTTTAATGTTTGTCAACCCTTCAATTGCTGATGAAACAGAAATGGGAGGTGTAATAATACCATCTGCCAACAAAGTGGATGCACCCAATATAGTAGGGATTACTAAATACTTGCCATAGCGGCGTACCAAAGCGTATAACGAAAAGATACCACCTTCTCCATTGTTGTCAGCTTGTAATGTGAGGTAAATGTATTTAAAGGTGGTTTGAAAAGTAATCGTCCAAAATACGCAAGAAATACCTCCATATACCAACATTTCACTGATAGGACGGTCTCCAATAATTGCTTTAAGCACATACAAGGGGCTAGTACCAATATCCCCATAAATAATACCCAACGCTATCAGCAGCGAAGCTGCAGTAATCATTCCTTTATTTGCTTTAATAAGGCTCATACATGATTTTATTTGACCATGCAAATTTGGCTGAATTGTTATGAGTAAATCATAAAGAAAAAACAGATGATATAAAGAAAATATAAAGATGCATTACACAAAGCGATAACCTACACCACTTTCTGTATGAATGTGCTCAGGCTTATCAGAATTGGTTTCAATTTTTTTGCGCAAGGTTCGTATAAATACGCGCAAATATTGTGTTTCAGACTGCGCACCCATTCCCCAAATTTGTTTTAAAATATACTGATGTGTCAATACCCTCCCCTCATTGATTGACAACAATGCCAATAAATTAAATTCAGTGGATGTCAATTTAAGCAGTTCTCCCCCTTTTTTTACGGTTCGTGCAGGGATGTCAATTTCCAAATCGCCACAAACCATTTTAGTTTCTATCGACTGGCTTTGATTTCTTCGAATTGCTGAACGAATTCGGGCGAGTAACTCCGCGCTTCGGAATGGTTTTGATAAATAATCGGTAGCACCATTATCTAATGCTTTTACAATATCAGCTTCACTATTTTGTACTGACAGCATAATGATTGATTTAGCATACCAGGTTCTCAATTCTTTCAATACATCGTGACCGCTTTTGTCAGGTAAGCCGATATCAAGTAAAATCAATTCAGGAGGATGATTGGCCGCCATTATAATGCCTTCTTTGCCCGTAGCTGTCTGCCATACTTTATAATCATTGCTTTCTAATGTTATTTCCAATAGTTTTCTGATTTGCGGCTCATCATCAATGATTAAAATTTCAGCTTTATTCATTTTTTAAATTATTTACAAAAGAAATTTGTGTTGGTATTTCAATACTAAATTTGGCGCCTCCGCCTGTTTCATTTTCCACTTTGATAGTTCCCTGATGTGCTTCTACAAAACCTTTTACGATCGAAAGTCCTAAGCCACTGCCTCCTTCTTTACTGTTTGGCAAACGATAAAATTTATCAAAAATGAGAGGAAGTTCACTTTCCGGTATTCCGGGTCCATTGTCGCGAACAACAATCATGCATTGATCATGTACTATCGATGCTTCAATTTGTATCACTGTTCCTTCAGGTGTATAATTAACAGCGTTATGTATCAGGTTTTGCAATACCTGTTCCATTAATTCTCTATCAAGTTTAAACAAAGGCAAGGTTTCATTTACTTCAAAAGTAATCATATGCCCATTTCTGTCAGTGTATTTCTGAATCACTGCATGAATCAGTTCGTTCACATCGCACAATCGAGATTTAATTTGAGCATACCCGTTTCTAGCCTGCTCATGTTTAGTAAATTTTCCACTTGTCTATTTAAACGCAAACTCGCTTTGTCAATTTCAAACAGCAAAGCTGACTCTTGTGCCTTTGATAGTTTTCCGGTACTTTCCTGCAAAGTATCTACAGCGCCAAGTATTGTAGCAATGGGTGTTCGCAATTCATGCGATAGTGAATTTAGTAATGTATTGTACAATTTGATGGTATATTCTTTCTCTTCCTTTTCCCGTGCTATTCTTTCCGACTTTCTAATTTTAGATGTCAGTACAGCATTTACTAATGCAATAAAAAAATATAATAAAAACATCAACAAATCTTCAGCACGATAAATATGCAACGTAAATAAGGGGGGTATGAAAAAGAAATTCCAAATGATTGCGCTTAAGATGGCAGCTGTCAATACGGGTAATATATCGAACAACATAGCAATTATCGAAACAACTAATAAAAGGATGAGTGCCACAACTGTATAACCAATGAGCTCGGCAAACAAAAAGCAAACAATAGCTACACTGAGCACCAATAAAATACTAACAAGGTATTGTGTGCCAGACTTATATTTTCTTGTATAAATAATTTTCAATACAATAAACGATTTGATCGCAAAAGTAATTCTGAAATAATAAAGAAATAATAAAGAATCATTTGCATGTAGAAAAGAAGATACATAGTGAGAAGTATTCCTAAAAAAAATTATCTTTACTATCGCAATGGAACAACTTTCACTTTTTGAACAAGTAAAAAAATTACAAGCTGATAAACAAGTGCTTAAGGTAGATACCTCATCACTCACAAAAGTGTATTATACCATTACAGAAGTAGCGGCTATGTTTGGCGTAAATGCTTCCCTGCTTCGTTTTTGGGAAAAAGAGTTCATGACATTTATTGGTCAAGTGAAAAAAAATAAAAAAGGTGACCGATATTATAATGTCCAGGATATTGAAAAATTAAAGGTGCTTTATCATTTAATTAAAGAAAGAAAAATGACATTAGAGGGTGCAAGAGAAATTCTTAAAGACAACAAAAAGAAAGTGAAAGATGACGTAGATCTGATTGACAATCTATTGCAAATCAAATCATTTTTGCAGGATTTAAAGAAGAGCATAACAGACTAAATTTTCGATTGCAAATTAGGGGTATATACAATAGCCTGAACAGTATCGGCACAAAGCATACAAGTATTCAAATTGAGCTTTCCCCAAATATATTTATAAGGTGTCATTGGTATTATCGCTGATATTCAAACTTCACCACATTTCGCTTGCCATCTATGAAAATGTTTAAAAAGTAAATGCCAGTGGTTAAATGAACTTGGGCTAAATCTATGTTGATTTGTTGTTTTCCTGTAGTAGGTATTTTATTTTTTGTAGCAAACACTTGATTCCCCAGTAAATCATAAATCATTAAATCTACCTCGCCTGCTTGTTTCATTTCAAATTCGATATGAATAAGTCCTTGTGTCGGATTTGGATATACTTGTATGATATCTGATTTGATAGGTGTGAGATAAGCCACATTCAACATACTTATAGAATCAGCGCCTGCGCATCCGTTGCTATCTACTACAAATACTTCATAGTTTCCGTTTTGGGTCACCACATAATAATTGGTCAATGAATCAATGGCTACAGTGTCTTTATACCAATAAATATTAACACCACTTACATTGGTACAATACAAGGTATCGCCACTGAAAATCAGTATTGGAAAAGGAATCTGATTTGCGTTGATCAGGATACTGTCCTGACCTATACATCCATTGATGTCAATACCTGTGACGATATACTTGGCAGTGTCAATTGGGTAAAAAGCCACACTGTCGATCACGGCATTGGTCCAGCTAAAACTATCGGCACCTGTACCAAAAAGTGTCACCGGATTACCTACACAAACCGAAGTATCAGAGGCATTCGCAACTACAATGGGCAATGGATTAACAACGACAGTGATGCTGTCAGTATTGACACAACCGTTGGTATCAGTACCCGTAACTACATAATTGCTAGTGATATTTGGACTAAAAATCATACTATCGATCACCGCATTATTCCATGTATAAGTCATTGCCCCACTGCCAAATAAAATGACTGAGTCGCCCATACACAGCGAAGTATCAGAAGCATTGGCTAGCACTGTTGGCAAAGTATGTACAATAATTTCTACGCTATCGTGATTTAAACAACCATTGGTATCTGTGCCATTGACTGCATAATAACCTGAAGCAGAAGGTGCAAATAACACACTGTCAATCACCAGATTATTCCATGTATAACTTAATGCACCACTACCATATAAGATTAATGAATCGCCGAAACATAAAACCGTATCTGTAGCATTTGCAGCAACTGTTGGTAATGAATTTACAACAATATTTATACTGTCTGAATTCACACAACCATTGGTATCAGTACCTGTCACAACATAATTGTTAGTCATATTGGGCGAGAAAATCAGATTGTCAGTCACTAAATTATTCCACAAATAAGTAAGTGCTCCACTACCAAATAATGTAAGCGAATCACCCATACAAAGTAAAGTGTCTGATGCGTTGGCTATGACAGCTGGTAAAGGATTCACCGTTAAATTTGTGATGACGATACTGTCGGTGTTTAAATAGCTTAAAAATACATCGGTATAAACACCGGTTTGAGTATATACAGAATTGCCAACATTAATACTGTCACCTGCGCAAATTTCAGGAAATGTATATACCGTCGTATCATTCGATAATTCATACACAGAAACCAATGTTCCCCAAATCCCGCCTGCGGCATAAATTCTGTTGGGAGATTTGAATTTTATGCTAGTCATATAATCATGCATCCCCATCACTCTGATAAAAGTACCTGTCGAAGTAAATTTAGAAATATAACCCAGAGATGAATTCTGACAATATTGTTTAAAGTAGCTGATTCCGGGTCCAGGTTGCAGATCAACATTGTTGGAAATGCGCCCGGAAACATAAATCTGACCGCCATCATCTACTGTAAGGCCATATGGAGTCACATTACCCAAGGTGCCATAAGGAGTAGCCCAAATGATGTTTGCTGCAGTATCAAACCTTGCAAGTATTGCAGAGCCATCCTCAGGGTATACAAAATAAGTATTGGGTGTATAATCAAGATCGAGCTTCCGATTGAAGTTTCCGCTAACTAATAATGAATTATTGTCAAATTTCATATTAGAAATTGTTAACTTGGAATAAGAGGTTGCAGGGTCAATTAATTTGTTCCATAGTAAATTCAGATTCGAATCAAGCTTGGCGATAAAACAGGCATGCAGGCCTGACTGACCAGGACCTCCACCAAGCGGTGCCTCCTGCCATTTTCCACATATATAAATATTTCCTTGTGAATCAATTGCGCCGGTTTCGCCATAGCAACTGCCTGTCCCCCATGCATTGGCAACAGCTCCGAATGTAATAGAGCTATTTCCCCGCTTCACAATCACTGCGGAAGGATTATTTGGATATGCTGTTGGAACCGATCCTAACTTCACCATCTTGTTACTGGTAGGGTCATTTAAGATACAAAAATATTTATCAGTAGGAGGAAATGGTCCGAAGCCACTCGTATCATCTGCTATATTGTTGAATGTAGTGTACTCAACGATCCCTTTATTATAGAAGTCAGCGGGTCCGTAATTGGTATAGATTGTACTTGCATATAAATTAAGATTATCATCAAGAGCAATCGATCTTGTAGAGACACTTTTGTTTGTCCACTCGTCTTTTACCGCATGCTTCCACACCAGATTGCCTGAAGAATCAACTCTGGCAACCAGACCAACGTCAGGATTCATATTTAATTGCGGTATATGAATAGCATAGATACCGCCAATATACATATTATACAGGCTGTCTACTTCTACAAATACACTGCCGGCATTAGTAGCGATCAATGAATCAGGCACCTCCTGAATGAGTTGCATAAAAGGATTCAGATTGGAATCGGTATTAATATAAACATGAATATCCAATATACTGTCACAGCCGGGTACATTGGGTGTTACAATCTGATTATAAATACCACTCTGGTAATATGCCTGACCGTTATAAACTGCACTGTCGCAGCCGGCAATGCTTACATCTGACAGTATCCCGATGCTTATATGATTAAACACATTACTATCGCACCCATTGATATCCAAATACTCATTGGCGAAATTCACAGAAACATTGTAAGTAGTGTCAGGCAAAACCACGCTATCACAGGATGTAAAATTGAAATTATTATTGCTTCCGCAATACGAATATTTCATCAGGAATGATGAATATTTATTTACTGCACCCAAGGTATCGACTCCCGGACCAAAATCAACATCAAAAACATTGCGAAAATCACCAGCCACTATTATATCATCCAGTGGACTCATTCGTACTGTGAGATGATCATAATCAGCGGTGGTCTTACTTTTCTTTAGCCATTGCATATTGCCAGAAGAGTCGGTTGTATACAAAAAATATCGGTTGACCTGTCTTCCTCCCATTACAAGATTACCGGCAAGATCTTGTGTCAAAGCAGAAGGCTCTCCATTGAAGTTGGCCCCGGAAATAACAGGATCTTCGAGATGTTTGTTCCACAATTGTGTGCCACTTGAATCGTACTCAGCAAGATACACGTATTCATTAGACTTGTAGCCATATAAATAGAGATCGGTGCTATTGGTAGCCAGCACCATGGCTTGTGTTTCACTGCGGCATTGTCCCCAGATAAAATTTCCTGAGGGATCAAGTTTGGCCACAAAGCATTTGCCTGTATCCACCATCACCCCCAGTCCAGGATCGAGATCGACCTGATTTAACGATATAGACCCGGTGACGTAAATATTGTTTGCTACATCAGCATCAAGACAGGCGCGGCCGATATTGGGACCAAGATTCGGATCAGAACCTACCCAGGTTTTAGCCCATAATAAATTTCCGCTTGCGTTCATTTTAATCACAAATAAATCGTTCGAATTATCGGAAATTAAATTGTAAACTGCAGGACTGGGATCAAAATCGAGGGTATCCGTAAAGGAACCTACGATGATTAGCCCATCATTCTCATCTATCTTAATATCCCAGATTTTTGTTTCCATTCCGAGATAAGTATGTACCCAAAGCAAATTACCTGAAGGATTAAGCTTCATGATAAACGCGCCATACGCCCCGCTCGAATTGAGTGAATCAACAGCAGGTCCCGGATCAAAGTCGAGGGTATAATGAAAATTACCAGCAACATACACATTTGCATTTGCATCCATATCCACGTCATTGATTACAGCCATCGCACCCGGATTTATCGGATATAAAGCCCTGGCCCAAAGATGATTTCCTGAATTATCTGTTTTCGAAATAAACCCTGCCACCGAGGCATTGTCGCCAGTATTGATTGCAGCATCAAGGGTATCAGAACCTGCACCCGCATCAAAATCAATCTTCCTGCCAAAAGAACCAACTGTATAATTCTCTCCAGAGCTGTTGCTGCGAAGATTTTTTACCGACAAATTTGAGCTTGAATTGGAATACCCATTTGACCATACCACATTTTGTGCATTCACGACACATGTAATCATTAAAAAGACAAATAGAAGCAGACATCTATTTATTGTATAGACCATAAAAAGAGAACTTCTAATTTTCAATTGTCCTATTTGTTATTTGTTATAAAGATAGATGTTTATCCTATGATTACCAACGATTTGCGATAAGATGAGACAAGCATGACCCAAAAGGGGTATTCTGGACATCATTTTGCTCATACCGATAAATATATGGAGTATAATATACCAGATGTCATAATTCTGTGTAAATTTGTAATCCTTATTTTATTCATTATGATATCTAAAAACATCCTCATCGTACTTACACTTATTTTATGTGCTCAGTTTGCGATGGCGCAAGACTTTGTAAGAGAAGAAGACCGAGTAACTGGGAAACCCATCTTGCGTGGAAAAATTTCCTTTGAAAATATCAAGAAAGAAAGTACTTGTTCATGGTTTGAAGAAGGGGCTGAAGCTTATATTCCCAATCGTGCAGCGATCGAAACTTTGAATAGTGTATGGAAAAACTATCGTTTTGTATTATTTATTGGTACCTGGTGCGAAGACACGCGCAATTTATTGCCTAAGTTTTATAAAACTTTATTAGATGCCAATATCAGTCCCTATGCTATTGAAATGTACGGAGTTAATAGAGCCAAACATACTCTACAAGACGAACATAAATATTATAACATTGAAAGGGTGCCTACCATCATTATCATGCATCAAAAACGTGAAGTGGGTCGCATTGTAGAATCAGTGACTACCACTATAGAAGAAGAGATGGCCATGATCATGGAAAAAGATGCAAAAGAACTCGAAATCAAAAAAGCAGAAGAAATATTACAAACAGAGGAGCAACGTAAATTGGAAATTATGAAAATGAGACCTCGTGATCGTAAACGTTATTTTGCCCCTAAGGACTGGTATTAAAAATACCATTGACATGTTTGATTGTCACTTATTTTAAATTTTAATTCCATTTACTGGCATTCAGCCAATATTTTCAGTTTACAATCAAATTGTATTTGGTATTAGACCCCTTATTTTCTCCAAGCACTTAATCATTACAGATTCTAATTCTGCAAAAGTAAGTATGCTTGAATGGGTGTAAATAAACATCACTTGTATCGATTGCTGATGCTTCACTAAGTCGTCTTTTAGTGTTACTTTATGTATTCGATACACTTCTCGACTGAGTCTTTTAAGTTTGTTTCTATCTACCGCTCTTTTAAAATTTCTTTTAGGCACACTGATACCAAAGTGCATTTGAGGCGATTGTTCAGCTGCCTGAAAACAATATTTTATTTTATAAGGAAAAATAAAAAACGCTTCTCCACGAAGGAAAAGCGCATCTATTTGTTTTTTGCTCTTCAACCTTTCATGTTTTGACAATGAGAAAGGTTTACTCATGAGAAGAAAGATTTTTTATTTCAAACGACTTTCGTCAGAAACAGTTAATTTTTTACGTCCTTTTTTACGACGAGCTGCTAATACTCTTCGTCCGTTTGGCGTGGACATACGTTCACGAAATCCGTGTACTGATTTTCTTCTGCGACGATGAGGTTGGAATGTACGTTTCATAGTATCTAAATATTTTTAAATGAATCCTTTTCTACCTAAAAAAGGAGTGCAAAAGTATGATTTTTGTTTTGATAATACAAAATTTATTTTTCGTATCTTGTACCTGCGTAGGTAATTTTTGATTTATTGCCTATTGGCCAGTTGCTATTAATGGTGATAGTAACCACTTTGCCATTTAAACTACCGCTACCAGAAAGGGTTACATTGCCAATGGTTTGCTCAGGTACTGTAATGAAATTGTCATTCACAGTGCCTTTATAAACATTGATAATAGAATCACGTACAGAGAAAAAGGTAATGCCAAATTTGTCATTGTTGGCTTTAATATGAAGGGTGTCGTCATTATCATCAGGGATAGTATCATTGATAAAACCTGTACGAATGCATTTGTAAAACCCGTCAAATTTTTCGTTGACCCTAAATTGACAACTATCTCCTTCATAGCCTGAAGGGCATATACAATCGCCATCACGACAGGTGCCATTGTTTTCGCAGGTTACATTTCGAGCTACACAAGCGTCATGCACACAACTTGAGAAATAGGTAGTTGCCCCGAATACGAATAGGATAACTAAACCAGTAAAAAATGATATATTTTTCATCTATTGTTGAATTATTAAATTAATCTATAAATTTATTGCCATTATACGTACAGGTATTGAATACACTGTCAGTAAGATTTAATTGTTGCACAAATAAAGTGATATCCAAACCATTGATATATCCATTGCCTGAATACACATAATTGCCTACCGTTTGCGCATCTAAGGTGATTTTTTCTACATCGATGGTTGCCAGCATTACATCGTCTGAATTTTCAAACAAATGATAAATGGAAACTCTGTTGGGCTGCGGCTCAGGTGTTACTACAAGTGTTCTAAGTACTGGTACTAAACCATTACATCGATAATATCCATCAAATGTACCTATAAATTTTTCGTACATTTTAGTAGCGCAAAAAGGACCTTCAAATCCTAAAGAACATTTACAACTTCCATCGCGACAAACTCCGTTGTTTTTGCAGATCATATCCTTACAAGGATCTTGATTACAAGCATTAAATACTATTGCAGTAGACGTCAGAAAAAACATGACAATAGTAGCAAAAATGATTTTGATTCGTTTCATAATTTTACAATATGGATAACAAACTTAGTAAAAATACTTTAACATTCTAGTTTTTTTATCTATTAATTTTTTATTGCATTCCAACCTTGTGCTGTTAGCTTCACTTTATTGTTTCCATTGGTGATTAAGTTTTGGCCATCTTCAGCACTTGTAATATGCCCAATGATGGTCATTAAAGGACAATTAGAGGCCTTTTCAAAATCTTTAGGATTGATGGTAAAAAGCAATTCGTAATCTTCGCCTCCATTGAGTGCTGCTGTGGTAGCTGCAATATTAAATTTCTCTGCATTCAACCTTGTTTGTTCATGAATAGGTAGTTTCTCTTCATACAACATACACCCAACTTCACTTTGTTTGCAGATATGCAGTATCTCCGAACTCAAGCCATCACTTATGTCAATCATGGCTGTAGGGGTAATCTGGTGATTCGCAAACCAGGCTATCATATCCTTTTTGGCTTCAGGCTTCAATATCCGCTCCACTATATACGATTGATTTTCAAGGTCGGGTTGCAGGCCAGGTGTTTCTAAATAAATTTTCTTTTCTCTTTCAAGTAGCAATAAACCCATATAAGCAGCACCTAAATTACCAGTTACACAGATCAAGTCGTGGAGTTGAGCCCCTTTTCGGGTTACAAATTTATTGTCTTCTACTTCACCAATAGCTGTAATGCTTATTACAAGTCCAGCAGTAGACGTTGTAGTATCACCACCTATCAAATCAACACCATATTTTTTACAAGCAAAATGAATGCCTTCATAAAATTCATCCAAAGCTTCTACACTAAAACGATTTGAAATGGCAATACTCACAGTAATCTGGGTAGGTTGCGCATTCATTGCATAAATATCCGATAAATTAACAATCACCGATTTATACCCCAAGTGTTTGAGTGGCATATACATCAAATCAAAATGGACTCCTTCAACCAGCATGTCAGTGGAAACCACCATTTGTTTGCCAAAAGAATCAATGACAGCAGCATCATCCCCAATACCTAATAAGGTACTTGCATTGTATATTTCTACTTCTTCGGTGAGGTGATCGATTAATCCGAATTCGCCCAAAGCCGCGATTTCTGTTCTCTTTTGTTGCATTGGGCAAAGATAGGCCAATTCTAGACAATAAATAATACCAGCGATTCATTAAAAGAGAGTCCATTTGTTAATAGCATTAATGTAATGTGTGTGGACATTATACCGAATTTTTTAAGCCTAATTATTCAATACTTTTGGTTTAAGAGTATATATACTATTGCCTTTTCATGTTGTATCAGCCCCTGGTTTGTAAAAGGTATTTGTTCATTTTGCGATGCGTATGAAAGTTTTAAATAATTATGAGTACTAGATCAATCTATTTTCAAAAAAAATAAAATAATACAAATGATTACTATTACATTTATGACAAATTAAAAAAATTAAACCCTCTTTTATGAAGAAAAAACTTTTCGCCTTAGCAACGGTCATGTTGCTTACCGTATTTTTGAGCAATGTTTATGCCCAGTATTATTGCTTTTTTGTTGACAACCAAAGTGGTGAGTCTTTCTACGAGCTCAGAATCAGAGCAACAGGTACCAACAACGCTTTCAGTGCGGATCTACTCCCAAAAGATTTAATCGAAAGTGGCAGACATTTTTGGGTTAAAACCGGTACTGACAAATACAACACCTACGATGTAAAAATCGTTCGTCTAGACGGTACTCCCCTGACCTTTACCTGGGAAGATGTAAGTGGCAATATGCACACCAACAAACCTTTCATTTCGGTAAATGTAAAAGATTTACATACCTTAGTCATCGGTTCGGATGATGCTGGAAACCTAACTTTTGCTGTGCACAATGATGATGCCTATGGATATGGGCATCCATGTGATTAAAACGTATTTTTTAAATGAATAAAAAGGGTTCGCAATGATGCGAACCCTTTTTATTTTCAACCACCCTCTTCGAAGGCTGCGCCTTCGTAAGTCCTATGTTCTTCATAGGTTTTACCTATTCATTTATACCTTAAATATTAAAATTTTATTCCCGTCGATTCCAATGATATATTTTCACATTACTTCAATAATATTTTTTAAGTAAGCTATTTATGAAATGAACCATTCTTATGATTTGCTATATTAAATCTAAATTTATTCATTTACGTTTCACTTATATCTACCGTATCCTTAAAATCATAGCCGTAGGCTATAAAGAACATAATGCTTGCGAAGGCGCAGCCTTCGAAGAGTGTGAGCAAAATGCAGCGATTTTATGTTTAAACTTCATTGATCCATAGACTTTGTAAACATCCCTAAAATAATATTTATACCCATCCATTCATTGTTGCTATTAATTCTCTTAATTTTGCGCCATGTATAAATTTTTAATCTTAGCAATGACAGTGCTTACCTTGTTCAGTGCTTGTCAGCGCGATAATATTCTAACACAAGACCAGTGGGGACCAATATTTAAAAAATATGGTATCGACTCCGCATGTTTCGAACTTGCAGATAATAACCACGATATGATCTATATCTACAACCTCCAAAGAGCCAGTAAGCGTTTTTCGCCAGCTTCTACTTTCAAAATCATGAATTCCTTGATAGCCCTCGAAACCAATGTCGCACTGGACGAAAATTTAATCATTCCCTGGGATGGTGTTGCACGCAGACCTGAATGGGATAAAGATATGAATCTGCGTGAAGCGTTTAAAGTAAGCTGTGTACCTTATTATCAGGCACTTGCCCGCAAAATAGGAAAAGTAGATATGCAAAAATGGATTGACACCGTAAAATATGGCAACAAAAGAACCGGACCCAATGTGGACGATTTCTGGCTCAATGACACCCTGCAAATTACACCTGATGAACAAGTGGGATTTATTAAAAAACTATATTTCGATAAATTGCCTTTTGCTCAACGCTCTCAACGTATCGTTCGGAGTTTGATGTTGCAGGAAGACAGCACCCATTACAAACTTTATTATAAAACAGGCACCCAAATGCCTCTGCGTAATAATAAGAAAGTAATATTAGCCTGGATCGTTGGTTTTGTAGAAAAAAGAGAAACGCAAATAGGGGTGGTTACCAAAAAAGAAGAAACCAATTACAAACCTTATTTCTTTGCCATGAATTTTGAAACAAGCGATACGACTATGAATACCATGGATATACGTAAAAAGCTGCTCAAAGAAATATTAGCAGAACGTCGCATCATTATTCATGATTAAAGCTTAAACTGCGCTAATACCAGCGACACATAAAAGATAGTCCATTTGTTATGAGCTTAAACACAATGTGTGTGGGCATGATACCTATATTTTTCACACTACCTATTAAATAAATTTGGCATTACTTCAATATCCTTATTACCAATAAGGAATTCAAGGAATACCGAAGTGAAATAAGAAATACTCCAAGTGCTGGTTTTTTAACAAAGAATAGAATACATGATTTCAATCGGCATTTACCAATGAAAGATTTAATATTTACAGTTGAATATAAAGCTTGATTATTCAGGCATCAACATCGCATGCATTTTATTGGTCGAGCTCAAATACTTATTGGCAGCAGCTTGTAGCTGAGCAGGTGTAATGGCTTTTAATCTTGTTTCAAGATTCATGATATTTTCATAAGGTAGCTGATACTGTTGGTATTTGCTCAAACTTGACATCCAAAATCCATTGGTTTGTATTCCAGTTTTGTATTTTTGCAAGGCCGTTTCAGTCGCTTTTTTCAATTCATCAGCGGTAATATTACCATTTTGTTTGGTACTATTTAATATTTCCCAAAGGGCCACTTTTACCTTCTCAGCGTTTTCAGGTCCACAAGGCAAATAGCTTTGCATACTAAATTTTTCTTTGGGAAATTTAGTGAGTCTTAAACCTACTCCACCACCATAGATAGCACTCATTTTTTCACGAATAATATCGGTAATTCTGTTGTTAATGACTTCAGACAATAAATTAAGGGTCATTTCATCGGTTTGGTTATAAGGCGTATAAAAATAGCTCATTTCGGTGACCATACTCTTGGCCTCCTTACCTGCTTTCACCACAAAGGTGTTTTCACCCATACGAGGTTCCATTCCGATGTCTTTGGTAGTAGCGGTTACCGCTTCATTGCCTAATCCTCCGATATATTTTTCTACCAGCATTTTAAATTTATCTTCAGGAATACTTCCTACAAAAAAATAATTCATACCATTGGCACTCGCAAATCGTTGCTTATAAAATGCAAGTGCATTATCAACATTTATTTTTTCGAAATCTTGTGCATCCGGAATTTCTTTACTTCGTGGATGATTACTATAAAGAAAACGGTTCAAAGTATCGCCATAAAAACTTTGCGGATCTGATTTCATTTGAGCCAGCATTTGTACTTGTCTGTTTTTATACGAATCAAATGACATCATATCTTTTCGTGGAGAAGTGCATTTAAGATATAACAATTGCATCGCAGTTTCTAAATCTTTTACTGATGACCGGCCTTGTATCATCTCTGAATTGACATCTACTATCACATTCACCTGCGCTGTTTTGCCTGTCATGAATTTTTGTAAATCTGTATTTGAAAATGCGCCATATCCCATTTCATCAATTACATTATTACTGTAATCGGCACTTTCAATATCAGCACCGGTATACAATGATGAGCCCCCAAAACGATAAGCCGAAAAAAGGATTTCATCATTTTTAAAATCTGTTTTTTTGTAAGTCACCTTGGCACCATTGCTGAGGGTCCAGTGAGTAGTACCAATAAGTGCATTTTTTTCTTCTTTACTTACTTTGCCAGCGATAGGGTCAGTAGACAATAAAGTGGTTGGCAAGGCTTTTTCTTCATACGCTACGATATCACTTTTTAGGGCTTGGTCTACATATGATTTTAGCTGTCCGTCGTTCGGTAAATTATCGCCTGATTTGGTGGTCACTAATGCAAAATAGGTTTGATCAATGGAGATTTCCTCTTTTAGTTTGTTGACCTCTTCTAAACCAATAGATGCTAAATTGCTTTTCACTACATTATACTCCCATGTGATGCCAGGTGCAGGTTCGTTGGTTAAAAAGTGACGTACCAATTCATCTACTCTTACACGCGATTCCGTTTTATCGCGTTCATTATAGCTTTTTTCAAAATTGGCTAATAAAGATGCTTTTGCTCTTTCGAGTTCTGCTTTGGTAAATCCAAATTTTTTAATTTTTAAGGACTCTTTGATCAAAGCTTCTGTAGCTTCTTTTATTTTATCGGTGCCACAAATTGCATAGAGTTGAAAGTTTTCCCACCCCCTGGCCCAACCGCCATTGTAACCCCCAAAACCAAAGATAAAGGGCGGATTTGCGGTGTTTTTCAATTCTTCAAAACGGCCTGATATCATATTGTTGAATAATTGTTGTTTGATATCATCCATATATTCACCCATGGTTGTTGATTCTTCTTTTTTTGTACTGTTCCCTATTATTTGCACAGTAGTATAAGGTGCCTCCTGATCGCTCAATACCATGGCTTTGCTGCTTTTACGAGCAGGTAAATCAAATGATTTTGGGCGAGGACGTGGATTGGCTGGGTTTTTAAAACCGCTAAATTTTTCCTTGATAAGACGTTCAGCCTCTGCAGGTTCAATATCACCAACAACCATTACAGCCTGTAAGTTAGGACGGTACCAGTCATGATAAAAACGCTTGATTACATCATGTTTAAAATTTTTGAGCAACTCATCGTCACCGATGGGTAAACGTTCAGCGTACAAGGATTGATTAAGGTATTCGGGCAACCATTTTTTCATCATTCGATCATCAGCGCCTTTACCTAATCTGCTCTCTTCAAGCACCACTTTACGTTCTTTATCAATTTCATCATTTTCCATTAAAGCAGCTCCGCTCCAGTCGGCAATGATTTGAAAACCTCTTTCAATTTTTGTTTTATCATCGGCGGGTATCGGTAATATATAAACCGTTTCATCAAAACTGGTATATGCATTCAGATCAGCGCCAAAATCAACCCCTATACTTTGCAAATAATGAACTACTTCATTTTTAGGGAAATTTTTTAAGCCATTAAAATTCATGTGTTCCATCAAATGAGCCAAACCCAATTGATCGGCATCTTCAAGTATTGAACCTGCATTCACAGCCATACGTAGTTCTATTTTCTTTTCTGGTTTTTTATTTTGTATGATATAATATTTAAGTCCATTGGGCAATATTCCTGTTTTAATTTTTGGATCGAGTGGAATTTTATCACCTGGCTTTTGTGCAAAAACCAAAAAGGGTAAAAAGAAACAACAAAGTGCGATGAACCAGGCAATGCGTCTGGTTTTTTGACGGGCATTGTGAGGCTGAGGCGTGTGCTGCATTAAAGAGCGTAATGCTTGAATGGATGGTTTCATGTTCATTGAATTTGAATACTAATATACAAATGAAAATGTTCCGCATGTTCTTTTTTTTAAAATATCTTGTTGTGGTAGGCACTTAGATGTAAGGAATAATCATTCATCCGATGGCATTGTTAAGCCTTATTTTGGGCGGCACACACGCTATTCGTTCCAAGTCCACCCATGCGAAGCGCCTGGTGCGGGCTTTCCACTGCTATCCTGAGGACAGAGTTTTTTTATTTCGGGACTAACTCCATATCAAACTTATT
>OEIV010000043.1_pt1 | contig 71556 bp, 64 predicted proteins | sample 1539231 | NCBI WGS metagenome assembly OEIV01 (sample SAMN03794762, study PRJEB22550) | activated sludge metagenome | feature: wastewater treatment plant; material: activated sludge; isolation source: Wastewater treatment plant of a petroleum refinery complex | place: Argentina: Buenos Aires ...
GGGCCTAATTTATTAATGACACCAGGAAATTGATTGGCAAAAGCCACACTGTCTGAATAAATTACAAGTCTACTGCCTGCTGCAAGTGTAGTGCCATTGGGTATTACACAATACTTTTCATAGCTATCACCATCAAAAATAGTGGCATTTGACAAATCTAACGAAGTGCCGCCATGATTGAATAATTCAATCCAGTCGCCTGCGTTTGTAGAACTATCACTGTGAAAATTGATTTCATCGATCACTAAGCTCATTCCGGCTGTTGCATTACAAGCTTGATTTGCTGCATATATGTTCGCATCCATCCATGTCATACGTAAGTTCATCCACGTTTTCATTGAATCAACGGCATGTTGTAAATTGTTTGGCAACCAATTGGTTGGCCAGTATACTAGTCCCCATTTTGCTGAGTCTCTAACAGCAGCATCATGAATGTAGTTTTTAGTAGAATCAATGTAATTAAATAGAGTGGTATTGTTTAAAAAACCTTGACGTAAACTGTTCCATCTACAATTAATGATATTTTTAAACCATTGATCCTGAATCATTTTTTCAATCCAGGTATTCGTTTCATTGCCACAACCTCCCGTAATTTGCCATCCAGCGGTATTTTCACCAAAACACCAATCAGGAGACCCAAAAGTAAAGTTGAAATCCCAAAATGGTCCCATGGTAAAGCGACCGCATTTGCTATCACGGTCTTTGTGTATATAATTACTTGCACGATAGCCATCAATATTGTTTGAAAATTCTTGTAATATAAAATGGTCCGCAAATGAATAAGGGTTTGATTTTTTTCTATACCCTGTATTAGGATTAGTAAAGGTGGCGCCAAACAAATCAGCCTCAAACGAATTGATATAATTTTTAAGATAATTTTTCTGGGTAGTGGTTAAATCCGTACTGCTAGGGTCATGATATTGCATGCTAACACCCTGCGTAGTATTCCATCCACCACCTGGGGCTCCGTTATTCCAGTCTACTTTATACACATAACCGCCTGTCAACGAATCGCCAGTATTCATCGTATTTGTCAGTTTTTCTACATCGCATCTATTTTTATCTTGTTTAACTTTTTCTTGTAAGATATAGATACCACGATAGTCGCCATTTAATACAACCTCTACATATCGTACACGGGTGGTATACCAACCCATATAACGTGCAAGGTCATACATCAATACATCGCGCATAAATGTTTTGTCAGTATAAGTGGCATTCAATACCCAATCATTTTCGGCTGGCATGCCTAATATAGACACATTTTGAGTATTGATACCAGCAGCATCTAGTGTTGAAAAACCATAGCCTTTTTTTGGAACAGATTGTGAAGAGGCACCTCTGATTTCAATAGACACTTTTCCATCATAATTATTATGGGGGTCACTTACGCAATTCATATTGCCTGGACCATTGTCGATGATACCCATGTCACAGATGATACGTGGATCATCAACAATTGTTTGACCTAAAGTATTGATTTTGATAATGGGAAGATTTGTATATAACATCACAGGTGGTGTAAACCAAGCAGGGACAGGAGTATAGTTGATAATTGCATTTGAAAGGCCTAATTGTAAAAAGGGTCTTGAAGTTAAATCGTTTGATGCTTGTGTAAAATTATGGGTTTGTATACATAACACATTATTGCCATTTTTTAATAATGTATCAATAGCGATATTAGACAAAACAAAATAATCAGGTTGTAAATTTTGATAAAGTTGTGCTTCATGACTTGCTGTTGCTAATGCATTGTAGGCTGGGTTTACAGCCATGTTTGAACGGGCAATTTCAACCCCATTGAGGTATGCGATAAATCCGTCATCATAATCCATACAAAAAACTGCAGATACAATAGCAGCCGTATCTACGATGGTAAAGGTACGTCTCATATATACTGAACGGCCAACAGCAATTGTTGTATTGTCATCACCATCACCAAATCCTACACCACCAGTACCTGACAGCCATGATGCATCATTAAAGGCTGGAGTCGTCCAGTTGGGGATCGTTGCTGCAGGTACAATATATTTCCATGTTTGGTTGTCTTTGACACATGATTCCCAGTGATTGACTGCATTTGAACATTGTGCTTTGATTTCTTTATTATACAAAAAGCCGAGTACGAATAAAAGGAGCAGACTGCGTTGAAATAATTTCATATTGAAGGGTTGTTTTATCAATTGTTTTAAAAAATTATAAAGGTGTTTCGTTGTTGTAATTGCTTGGGGGTATTGATTGGTCAATAGGTGTTTCTTCTTTTTTTGAACCAAATATTTTTTTCTTAAATAGGGTAAAAGCACCAACAACAGCCAATGCAATGATTTTCCAAAATTTTAGAATCAAAGCTAAAAAACCAACTTTTGCTAATACTTTACCTGCTACTAATCCTCCGATGGTCCATGCGGCCACCTTATCTACTTTGGAATCATAATCTTTGTATTGAAATCCATCTGAGAATTTTACAATATCTAATACTTGATTGATATCTCTATTCACAGCAGGTAAATCATTAATAGTAGCGATGGCATTGAGTACGATAACGCCCTTTCTGCCAAGTACCCTGATGTTATAGTTGAGGGTATTGACTTCTTGTCCGCCAAATTTAAATTCTTTAGCCCAATGCAAAATTTTTCTTGATTTGTCATAAAAAGGAGAGGCTGCCCACCCAACGACTTCAATGGGTTCAAAACCGCCTTTTTTTCTCTCTTTGTTTTCTTCAATTGTTTCTTCTTTCATTTGTTTGAGCAAATCGTCATAGTTGATTTTGTCTGCATCATTGTCGTCTACATATCCGATTTCGTCATATTGAATGTTAAATACATAACCTGTATCGGCTATAATTCCTTGATGTTCACGAAGTATTAAACCCAAAGTCAGGTTTTTACCAGCAGGATTACCCCAAACTTCTACCAATACTTTTTCGGCTTGTACAGGTTCAAGGTATTTGAACCCATCAGGCACAGTAATTTTGCCAATACCTCCTTGCAAAGTAATTTCTCCATGCGTATATTTAAACGTATTTTCTAAGGAATCAATTTTTAAACGCATAGCTTCCTCGCTTAATTCATTTTGTGCCCATAACGGCATCGAGCAAAATAGGACAACAATAAAAGAGAATGCTATTCGCATAGGGTGATTTATTCAGTTAGCTAATATATTATTAAATTATTAATTTATCAAAAAAATAACTAAATGACACATGTTTTTTCGGTAAATGGCCTTTTTTGCGTGTTTTTTATAAAATAATCTTAAGTTGGTCTAATAATTCCTGACTCATTTTTTCAATGGCATTCAAGCTATAACCAGCGATATGAGGTGTTAATATCACTTGATGTTTATAAAATTGTTGCACTTTATTATTGGTTTCAGTCAATACCTTTTCTATGTTTTTTTCTTCCTCGAGTACATCCAAACAAGCGCCGGAAATTTTTCCCTTTTCAAGACCTTTGAGTATACTATCCGTATTTGCAACAGCACCTCGTGAAGTATTAATCAAAATATGATTGTGTTGCATCGCATCGCAAAATGCATCATTGTAATAATGAAAGGTGTCTGATTTTAAAGGAACATGAAAACTGATAATGCTTGCTTTTTCTTGCAATTCAGCCAGCGATGTTTCTTTTAAATAGGTATTCGAAAAACCTGTTTTATACTTGTCATACACCAAGATATGATTTGTAAATGCCGCTAATTTTTTCGCAACCGCACTTCCCGTATGGCCATAACCAATAATGCCGACTACTTGATTTTCGAGTTCAATCCCTCTATTGGGTTCACGTATCCATTTGCCCGCTTTTATTTCATTGTTTGCAGAACTAATACGATGAATTAAACCCAATAACATACCGATGGTGTGTTCTGCTACTGAATTGGCAATACCTTGAGGCGCGCTACAAAAAAAGATGTTATGTAAGGTACAATATTCTGTATCGATAATTTCCATACCTGATCCTAAGCGTGCTATCCATTGCAAAGCCGAATATTGTTGTAAATTGTTTTTGTCGAGTAATAATCTATTGGAAGTTACAATACCCACTATAGTTGCTTGTAATTTAGCTTCTATTATCGTTTCGCCCAAATAACGTAATTCATAATTTTTTTCTATGAGAAATTTTTTGAATTTTTCTGATATGGGTGCGGCAATTAAAACTCTTTTCACTTGGTAAATGTAAGGTATTTGAAAACTTGTATCAGATATAGGGCTGTTTTATTTGTATAAAATTTTTAAAATAAAGGCCAGGACATTTTGAACATACAGCAGAAATATAAATAGGCTAATTGATTGATGTTTTATACTCAGTAGCCAGTCATCATTCAACCTCATTTTTTGTTTTTAGGATTCGTCTATTTTGTTATGACTTATGCATGTTCAAGGTTTTCATATTTATATTTGATTGCTAATGGTCTAAATTTGATGGCACTGACTAATTTGTATTCAGGCGAATGATGCCCAAATAATCCTTTAATATAGCTCCTGCAAGCTTTCATGGCTGTTAAGGCCCCCATATCTTTATCATAAAGGGCTTCATTTCTTGCTTGTCGTGTTAATGAAATTTGTTCAGATAAATAGTCTATTTTTTCGTTTAAGGCAATCATTTTTGCTTGTTCAGCAAATAAACTTTCTACCTTGAGTTCATTTTCATTTGGAATATATAAAGGGGAGCTTTTTAGCAAAGCAATGAGGCATTGATAATTTTCTGTTCTGATCATAAAACTTAAATCGTAATTTCTTACTTCTTCTTGCACCAGATTTGTTGCTAAATTAGTTTTTGACACATGGTTAAACCCCCTTATTTTATCAGCGATAAGCTTAACTTCAAATTTAAATTTATCGGTTTCTTTCAGACTACCTACGATGCCTATTACTTTTGTAATTTTTTTATTTAGACCTTTAAATAGGGTATCTCTTTCGTAGGTGATTACTTTATTTTGCAAGATCAATTTTGTGAGTGATTCATGCAATGTTAAAGTGGCTTGCCATTTTTTTGTCAGGTTGTAAATTGTAATTTCTGAATTGCTTGGCGCATAATAGGAGCCAAATCTTTTGCAGGTGTCAATCGTTTTTTTTAGATTGCAGACATTTATACCGTGTCCGGTTTCTGAGTGGTTTTTCATGTAGTAGTAGTTATTTTGTGAACTTCAAAAATAAATAAAAAATAATAGAATGTACTACATTTTATAAAAAATAATCAATCCTATTTCATGGTTTGAAGAACAAAGTAGGCATCTCATAGGGATATTTTTTTAATGTAAATGTCAATCAGCTTTATTCAGTCATTATTAATTTTGAAGGAAAGTTGCTGTGTTTCCAATAGTTTTTTTATTATAGGAATAGCGCTTTTTCCGATACCATGTAGTGCAAGAATTTCTTTTTCGCTCCATGTTGAAAGCTGTGCTAAGTCAGATATTCCATGGCTTAGTAATGCTCTTCGGGCAGGTGCACTTAAGTACGATAAAAAATGATCGGTAGGTTTACCATCTTTTTCGCAAATTGGGCATATTGGACAAGCTGAACTTTTATAAAATATGTGTCCGTTTGTACAAGTCTTCATTCGTTTTTTAAGCTCCATTTGTATTCGTTTAATAAATGATATTGATATGTCATTATAAGGAATGGCCTTGGATATTCAAAAAAATTAATTGCGTCTGTCTACTCCCCAGTACAATTTTGTTTGTAAAGTGTTTAAAAAATTTTGACCTTCTAATCTGATCAGGTTTATCATAAAATTTTCTTTTCTTACAGCTAAAGAAACCGAACTGTCAATAGCTTCTGAACGGGCATCAAGGGTACATAAAAACTGTTCAGCCCTTCCTTCTACTTCAAAAGTAATGATACTGTTGTCGGCCACAACAATAGGTCGAACATTTAAATTGTGAGGTGCAACAGGAGTAATCACAAAACTGCTTGCCTGAGGAAAAATAATAGGTCCTCCACAGCTTAAAGAATAACCTGTAGAACCTGTAGGTGTCGATACCATTAAACCATCTGCCCAGTAGGTACATAAAAATTCACCATTGAGGTAAGTATGTATTTTTATCAATGAAGAGCTGTCTTTTCTATGTAATGAAAATTCATTGAGTGCAAAAGGGGCATCACTAAAAAGATTTACATTTGAGTCTAAATGAATTAAGGATCGTGGATCTAACATGTAAGAGTCTTTCAATAAAGAATTAATGGCAAAGTCTATATCGTCGACATGGGTTGCTGATAAAAATCCTAATCTTCCTAAATTAATCCCTAAGATGGGTATTTTTTTATCGGCCACAAATTTTACAATGTCAAGCATGGTACCATCGCCTCCCATACTAAATACAAATTTTGTTTTTGTACTAAGTGGGTAGGTCTCAGAAAATAATTCAAATTTTTTTTGAAAATGGTATTGCAATTTTAATTGCAGATATAAGGGCTCATAGATTACCGGTACGATATCATGGTCTTCAAACGACTTGAGCAAGTGGAGAAAGATGGGTAGGTCTTCGATATCAAACGACCGATTGTAAACTGCAATATGCATAATTATTCTTTAGTAGTATGTAAAAATAAACTATTTTGCTTCAAGTGGTTGAAACTATATTCAATTCTTAATTTGGCATAATACGAAAGTAGGATATCTACCCCCGCGCCATAGCCATTTAAAAATCGATTATTTAAAAAACTATTCATCGGATTGTAGTTGTGTACATACCCAATATCATTGTAAACTTTGCTATACACTTTAATAGGTATATGTTTGATAAGTTTAACGAAATTCTGTGTCCAAATAAAATCAAGTACTTTATACCTGATATTACTTCGAAGCAATGCATAATGACTTCCATCTATTACATAATATTCATAACCGCGTACATATTCATTTTTAAACCCCATAGCGCGGTTAAAATAATAGGGTTGTGCTTGAGGAAAAGAAACCCTTCCCCTAAAAACAAGGGAGGTGGATATATTATTGTAAACGTTTCTATAAAATGAAGATTCTGTATATAGGCTCAATTGATTTACATCTTTGTCGATTCCTAAGCCTTTCTTTGATAGTATTGTTTTCATTTCAATACCGTTTATTGGATAAAGTCTGATATCGGTATTGTTGTATTTAAAAATGTAATTTAATTCAAAATAATTGATCCGTCGGCGGGGTCCTAAAAAAACTGGACTCAAATCAAAGAGTGGTTTTGAAATATTAAAAAAATGATAACTCAAATTGACTTCATGAATTGCGGCATAAGCATTTCGATAAGTATACGCAAGTTTGGCTTGAAATCGCTGATAAGGATAATGTTCACTTCGGTAGAAATAAAGTTTATTGCTATCTGTTATATAGTTTATTTCTCTTCCGGTTGCATAGAGTACATTGATACCAAAGCCATGTTTTAAATGTTTATCAATATATGGGTTTGAGTAAAACAATTCAAAATGTTTATTGTAACCGCCTTGTACGATAGCGCCTATTTTTTCATTACGTCCCCTGAAATTTATTCTGGTAAATTCTAAGCCAATATTGGTTCTGTCAAGACGATGATTTTGTTCAAACCACCACACATTCAGGTTTCTGTCTGCTAAACTGAATAATGGTTTTGTCAACCAATAAAATAACTCGGTGACCTGGAATTCTACATCTATCGTATCAGGATGTATGGTGGTCACTTTATATTTTACAGTTGAAAAAAGTTGGAGATTGAGGATTCTCTTTTTATTATAATTTAATTCAAAATCTAAGTCAGTAGCTAAAATACTATCACCTGGTTGAATACTCATATCTCTCAATACAATATGCGATTTAGAGATGGTATTGCCTGAAAAGCTTATTTCTCTGATGTGTACCCATGTATTGTTATTAGGTGCAATATTTACTTCATTTATTTTCATTTGTGAAAATAAGTGTAAAGGGAGACTTAACAATATCAGGAAAATAAGTTTAGGCAATAGGAATGAGTAAGTTACAAATTTATATAACAAAATAGATATTTACTCAACAGAGGGTAAGGAATAAATATCTAAAGATTCTTTTCGGAGTATATATACTATATTTCTTTCTACCCTCACTTTTACAATGTCTTCATGTTGGGGCAGCATTAATTTTAATTCTTGTAAAGATTGTGTATTGTACGAAATCAAATAAGGTGGCATATAGTACACTAAATAGCTATTAAAATATTGAATTTCTTTGGTTAAAAAAGGAAAGCTTGTTTTTAAGAAACCAAATTGATCAAACTTTTTAATCCCCTGGGTTGAGTCTACTAAATATAACGACCTGTCTTGTTCTATCATATAGATAGGGTCAAGGGCCTGGTCAACAATATTGCGTAATGAAATGGTAAAACTGATTTCTGGTTTATTATTTATTTTCATTAACATTCCTGATGGGTCATAGGCCCAGATACTTCCATCTGCTGAATTAGCAATACATGTAGCATTAATAATACCAAGGCTGTTTAATTTTAAAGTGTTTTTCAAGGTCAGCAAATTGTCAAGCATTAACACATTGCCATAATCGGCTAAAAAAATTAATATTCGCAATGGATTGGAAGCATCCACCTGGGTGATTTTCCCTTTTTTGATTTCGTTAAAAAAGCCAATACTATCACCTTTTGCATTGTATTTTAATAGGGTGTTATTGCCCTTTACAATATATATATTACCAACAGGGTCAGTTGTAAACTGGGTTGACTGTATAGGAATTTGCTTTACAAATATCAACGAATCAATTGCAGAAACATATGCAGTGGTAAGTAATAAACCTAATATAAAGAGTAAGCTTGCCTTCATTGAATACTTAATAGGTGTTTACATTGCGTTTCGTTTTATAAATAGGATACCAATATGATTTATATAATAAGACAATATTTAATAAATCTAAGAATGGTAAATGCCGAAGGAAATAATCTTTTAAGTTCTTTTTAAAACGAGCATTGAACATCTATTATTGCACATCGGTATTAATACCTTTTTAAACTACGTAATGATGTTGTACTAAAATTTAGCGAAAAAGTAATTTTAACGAAGAGGCGAATTAAAACAGTGTAGAAAATAATCCTGTTTTAATTACTTTCCAATCTTTACCATCAGAAGACTCACTAATGTATAAACCTAAATCGGTAGCACAAAATAAATAGTATTTCATTACATCTGTTCTGTATATGATTCTCTTACCTTCTACATAACTCACTTTAGCCCACCAAGGAATACCCGCACCTGTAGATTGGAAAGTGGTGCCATTTAAACGATATAAACCACCGCTGTCTAAACCAACATAAAATGCTTCACTGCCAAAAGGACGATTTCCAAATAAAATTTCTTTGTTTTTGGGTAACCCTGTACATGCTTTCCAGTCAACCCCTAAGTTTACACTGTAATATACGCCTGATTTGTTGTAAAAATCAATGGCAAATAATGTGTCATGACTATGTGAAACATACCAGATAGTGTCTCTGGGAAGGGTAGTGGTTGGTGCTACAAGTGTCCAGTTGCCTGTGCCTTGTTTGTAATATTGATTTGCTGAATCACCCATCAAATAAAGCGTGCCATTATCAAGTTGGGTTAATGAACGCATATTTAAATTGTTTGCCGGAGGGTTAGGTGACCAATTGGTTTCGGGATTAAAAGTAGCACCTAAGTCGATACTAACTGTAAGTCCATTTTTTGTACACAAATAAACTTTTTTCTCTACCCTGTCATAAACAGCAGGGTTAGGTATATAATATTTGTAAAAAGGGTCTAAAAAATCCAATACATCTAATTTTGAATCTTTAAATGATTTGCCATCATCTTTACTATAATAACAGTTTTGTTTGATTTCGATGATGTTTGAATCTGCCACGATTAACTGTCTGATAGTAGAATTGTCGATAAATCTTAAGGTGCTAAAGTATAAGGCATCATTCGTTTTATATACCGCTCCATTATAAGTACCAATAAATAAAGTATAAGGTGTTTTTATAGTACGAGTGTTATCTATCTGATTATATTTTTGGCATGAGCTTATAGAAAATATCAGGGCAAAAGCGATAAATAATTGAATTAAAATCTTCATGTTTGTCAATATATGTTACAAATTAAATAAATTATATGCATAAAAACTACAAGCAAACCTTTTTTTGCTAAAATAATTATCTATACATTTACAAATAATAGACGCTAAGATAACAAAATTAGTTAGTTTTTACCTTAAAACATTAAAAAATATGAAGATTACTTTTCACGGAGCAGCACAAACAGTTACAGGGTCTAAACATTTAATCCATTTAAAAAACGGTAAAAAAATATTACTCGATTGCGGTCTTTTTCAAGGCATGGGTGAAGATACCTTGACCCTAAACACACATTTTGGTTTCGATCCGCAAGAAGTAACCTATATGATATTATCACATGCCCATATTGACCATTCAGGGTTATTGCCAAAATTAGTCAAAGAAGGATACAAAGGAAAAATCTATTGTACACCCGCAACAGCCGATTTAACAACGGTTATGCTACAGGATTCAGCCTTTATACAAGAAGCGGATGTGGCTTTTGTCAATAAACGAAGGGCGCAAAATGGATTGCCATATATCAAGCCTCTTTATACCATAGCAGATGCCAACAATGTATTTCCATTATTTGAAGAGGTACCTTATGGACAGGTAACCCAAATTGACGATGATATTTCATTTCATTATACTGACACAGGTCATATACTGGGTAGTGCTGCCATTCATGTAACGATACGTGAAGGAGGAAAACAACATGTTATAACATTTAGTGGGGATGTAGGGCGGTATAGAGATGTCATTTTGCGCTCGCCAGAAGTTTTTCCACAATCTGATTATATTATCATAGAAAGTACCTATGGCGATTCGCTTCATGAAGATTATAGAAATACCCCCGAGGATTTATTGAAACATATCGTTGAAACCTGTCTTGAAAATAAAGGAAAATTGATTATTCCGGCTTTTAGTGTCGGACGTACCCAGGAAATATTGTTTGCATTGAATCAACTTGAAATAGAAGGTCGTTTACCCGATTTGCCTTATTATGTTGATAGTCCATTGTCATTCAAAACAACCCAAATCATTAAACAACATGCTGATTTGTTTAATAATCATGTACAAAAATTAATGAAACTTGATAAATACCCATTTGATTTTAAAGGGTTGAAATTTATTGAAGATGTACAAGATTCAAAACATTTAAATACCCAAAAATACCCAATGGTTATCATTTCTGCATCTGGTATGGCTGAAGCAGGTCGTGTGAAGCATCATATTGCCAATAATATCGAAAACCCACGAAATAAAATTTTAATGACTGGATATTGTGAGCCCCATTCACTGGGTGCTCGATTATTGAGGGGTGATAAAGAAGTGAAAATTTATCGGGAAGAATTTACTGTAAAATGTCAAATCGATTCTATTAGAAGTATGAGTGCACATGGTGACTATGATGATTTATGTCAATTTTTAGCTTGCCAGCATATCGATTCTGTAAAAGAATTATTTATTGTACATGGTGAACATGAAGTGCAAAAAATATTTCAAAAACGCTTGATAAAAAAAGGATTTAAATCGGTGCAAATACCTGCTATGCATGAAACGTGTGTATTAGAATAATTGCTAGTTTATTCTGTATATAGCATAAAAAATATTGTTTTTAATTTGTTGAAAATCAATAGGTTGCAAGATGATTGCAAATGTTTGGCACACATTTTGTCTAAGGGTTGATATAGATAAAATAATCATGCTACAGAAAGAATCAATATTAGTCATAGGCGCATCTACCAACCCCAACAGATCAAGTTATTTAGCTACTAAATATTTATACAATAAAGGCTTTTCATTGTTTGCGATTGCAAATAGAAAGGGAAGCATTGATGGTTTGGAATTGTCTGACACTTTGAGCAATATTGATTCGGTAGATACCGTAACTATTTATCTCAGTGCAGATCGTCAAAAAAAATATTACGATTATATCCTTTCATTACATCCAAAGCGTATCATTTTTAATCCTGGTACTGAAAATCCTGAGTTTGAAAAATTAGCCAATAATCATCATATCCAAACTATATCTGGCTGTACCATTGCCATGTTAACTGCAGGCATTTTATAAACTACAATGGACTAAAATAATTGTAGATTTTTACCAGAATATCACTATTTCATTTTTTTTCTTTTATGTAATTGAAAACAAAAATTTGGTTTGTTTTCAAATTATAATAAATAAAGAGTCCATTAAATTTAAGCTAATTTTCTATTTCAAGACAACTATAACATACTGATTCATTTCATTTCACTGTATATTTATGTAAAATAAATGGACATCATGATGATATGGCGAAAATTTAACGGAGAACTGATACTTACACCCATCAAAGAATCAGTAGAAGAAGTTCTCATACGAGAAACTTCACAAGGGAACAAACTGAAAGTTTGTATAGGTACTGACTCACAAGTAAAAGGGGCAGAAACCGAATTTGCCACTGTCATTGTTTTTTTACGAGAGGGGAAAGGTGGCTTTATGTTTATTCACAATGAAAAAACGAGTATTAAGTATTCGATTAAAGAAAGAATGCTGATGGAAGTGGCTAAAAGTATTGAAATCGCATATGAATTGTGCGATTTGTTTACTGAATATAATATCGATATGGAAGTGCATGCTGATATCAATACCAATCCCCAATTCAAAAGCAATGTTGCCCTTCGAGAAGCAACAGGATATATATTAGGAATGGGTTTTGCATTCAAAGCAAAGCCTGAAGCTTTTGCAAGTAGTAGTTGTGCCAATAAAATTGTACATTAAAACACAACGCTTTGCTAGGCTATTATTTTAAACGATCGCAAATATTACCAAACGTATTGTTTCTTATTCATCAATAAGGCTTCCCCACTGATGGTTTGATCACCTGTCTCTGCATCAAACACAGCACAATCATATAATATGCGATTTTTATCAGCAAAGATTTCTTTTACAGTGATAATAGCCTTGTATTTGGTATCGACAAACATGGGTTTCATCCACATCATGCTTTGCTTCATATATATATGACCATCGGCATACCACAAGGCGCCAAATATTTTTGTAAACACACTTGCACCCAAAAAACCATGGATGATACATCTGCCAAAGATGCTGTTTTTGCCCGCTTCTTCGTTGGTGTGTAAGGGATTTGTGTCTCCACTTACTGCTGCATACATATTCACTTGTTCTTGAGTATAACTATACTCATGCTCAAATTTATCTCCTACTTTTAACATATTAATTTAATTTTTATTACAATTTAATAACAAGGCACAACCTTTCTGCGTACAGAAAAATCGTACCTTTGCACCCGAAATCAAAAAAGAAATTTTGTGATTTTAAACAAAAAGACAATTTTAAATCTCTGCAAATAAATACAAAAATGGCAAACAAATCAAACTCTTCAAAAAATTTTTTTGAAAACATGCTTGAAACACAACAACAAGTAATGGACACATTAGTAGAAAATACTAAAAAATTAACAAACGGCAATACCCTTATCAACGAAACAATTGACAAAGGAACTGAAATGTATAAAAAAACAGTGGATGCTACCAAAGAAACTTTAGACAAGGTAACTGGTACAGCAAATACTGCAAAAGAAGAAGTGAAAAACACTACTGAAAAAGCAAATGAATATTTTGCCAATTGGTTTAACCAACAAAACGATTGGACTAAACAAATGACCGAAATGAATAAAAATTTCCTTTCTGGTTTTACAAATGGTTCAAATCCATTTCAACAATTCATGAATACAGCAAGCCAAAACCCTATGCAACAGTTTGCTAACATGTTTAACCAAAATCCAATGCAACAATTTACCAGCATGATGAACCCTTCATCTATGCAAGAGCAAATGGACAAAGCAACAGAACAAGCGAAAGCATTTTACAATCAGTTTCAATCAATTTTAAACAATAACTACAGTGAGTTTACAAAAAACTTACAAAATGGTACTTTGATGGATTCATACAAAGGAATGTTTAACATGACTGATGGATTTTCAAAGTTTTATGAAATGTGGATGCCTATGATGAAATCAATGAATGACAAAACATTTAACATGGATGTATTTTCTAAAAATATGGACATGAGTAAATATAAAGAATTCATGGATAAATATTTTTCATTTATGCCTCAGCAGTCACAAGACTATATCAATAAAATGAAAGAAATGTATACTGATGCGATGAAAAATGGTGGTAATCAAGCGAAAGAAATGTTTTCAAACATGAAAAACAGCATTCAAAATATAATGCCTTCTATGTTTGGGAATCCTTTTTCAAATATGTTGAGCAACTACAACAGTATGCAAGGTCAAATGATGAATGCGGTAACACCTTTTGCAAAATTGATGACACCCAGCAACGATACCAAAACAATGAATGAGTGGGCAGAAATCATGAATAATGTGAATATTTACAATATTAAAAATGCTGAATTGCAACACATGATTTATCAAAACGGTACCAAAGTGATGGAGAAAATTGCTGAGAACGTAATGCATAAAATCGAAAATGGCGAAGACATCAATAGCATGATCAAATTGTACCAGGAATGGTTAAATACTTCTGATAAAATGTTTGTTGATTTGTTTGAAACAGACGAATACAGCAAATTGATGGCTGAAGTTAGTTCATTACAATTACGCATCAAAAAGGCAGTTGAAAAACAAACTGAAAAAATGTTTGAAAATGTACCTGTAGCTACAAGAAGCGAAATGGATGAAGTATATCAAACCATTTACGATTTGAAAAAACAAGTACGTCAATTACAAAGTATGTTAGAAGTTGAAATAGAAGTTCCAAGTGAAAAAGAAACTACTGCTAAGTCAACTGCTAAAAAAGCAAGTGCTAAAAAATAGTCATATACTTATTTTTTATAAATGTAAAAATCGTTCACTTAGGTGGACGATTTTTTTTGCATTCTATGATGCGCAATTTTTTTTTATTTCCAATGTCAAATAATACTCATGTAAAATAGGGAATCATTCAAAGGATATTTTACATCATACTGTTTAACATTATTTCAATAGGCAAATAACACAGTAAGACTTTGAAAAATGAAATTTAGGGGATAACCAAATATGTTTATAATGTATAAATCATTGAAATATTGACTTGCAAACATTTGCCCAGAAAATAGGCCAATGACTAATCATTAATTCAAACGCATATTATCTATGAGCCGCACACCCTCCAATACAGCGGCAATCAAGACCACCATTTTTTTATCTATATCAAACGTATCCATGATAGTCAAATTGTTTGCATCTGCAAGCGCTATATACTCGGTGGTAAAACCCAAAGTTGACAGTTGTTCCAGACAATTTTGTTGCAATACGTCAAATGAATGTGTGGTATATTGATCATGAATGTATTTTAAACAATTGTAAATACCATTGGCCTGCTGCCTTGCTGAGCTACTGAGCCTTGTATTGCGCGAACTTTTTGCCAGACCGTCTTCATCACGGAGGGTAGGGCAAATGATGAGTTGCACTGACATGGATGTAAGTTCCAACAAACGTTTTACAACCATACATTGCTGAAAATCTTTTTCACCCATATATAAATGGGTAGGTTTTACAGCTAATAATAATTTGTGAACAATTGCACATACGCCTTGAAAATGACCTGGTCGATGACTACCCTCCAAAATCGTGTCGATATAACCTAAATCATAACTATATTGTGTTTTGATACCCTCAGGATACATCTCATCAACTACAGGAAGAAATAAAAAATCGCAACCGGCTTTTAATAAAAGCGCCATATCTTTTTCATGGGTGATAGGGTATTTATCAAAATCATGTTGATTATTAAATTGGGTAGGATTGACAAAAATACTACAGCCTGTATACTCGTTTTCGCTAGTTGATTGGTGAATTAACTGTATATGACCATCATGCAAAGCCCCCATAGTAGGTACAAAGCCTATATTTTGTTTATCTGTCAAATAAGCCCTGAGCTCATTTTGTGTTTTAAATACATACATCGCGCCTAATATATGACCATTTCAAACTAAATTATAATAAATCGATATTTTTTTTGTACCTTTGCACCCCCAAATTGATTTTATTTGTTGGATTTTTTTTTAAATTAAAACAATACCCTGAATGGCTGTATTACAAAAGAAAAAAGTGCTCTTCATCTCTCATGAGTTTGCACCTTACAACGAAGAGACAGAATTTGCAAGAATATTAAACATGCTTGCAGTGAAATCAAACGAAACAGGTTTTGAAGTGAGGGCTATCATGCCGCGATTTGGATCAATCAACGAACGACGACACAGACTTCATGAGGTAGTGAGATTATCTGGTATCAATATCAATGTTGATAAAGAAGATCATCCTTTGGTTATCAAAGTAGCTTCATTGCCTAATGCCCGATTACAAGTGTATTTTATGGATAATGAAGACTTGTTTAAACGCAAGCAAAATTTTCATGATGAAAGTGGCAATGTATTCAAAGACAATGCTGAGCGTACCATTTTCTTTTGCAAAGGTGCTCTCGAAACCGTTAAAAAATTCGGTTGGCCTCCTGATATCATACATGTACATGGCTGGATGAGTGCTTTGATACCGATGTATATCAAATCATATTACAAAAAAGAACCTGTGTTTGCTAATTCAAAAATTATCTACTCAGCTACGAAGAATATTTTACTCGAAAAAATGGGTGAAACATTTGCCAAACAAGTATTGGCAAGCACACCCCTTAAAGATAAAGATATCGAAATATATAAAGACGGTGCCAATATTGATATGCATATCGGAGGTGCAAAAAATTCAGATGTTGCCATCTTGCCTTTTAAAGAACTTGACGAGAAATTAGCCAATGCGATCAAGCCTTCAAGAAACAAAAAAGTGTTAAATTTTAATGCAGAAGGCGATGATTTGACGGATATTATGGAACTATACAATAACTTGGCAGGCAAATAAATTCAATGAACAATAGTCAGACTTTTTCAAGTCCTTTTTTACATAAATTAGGGGTCCTTTCTTTAATTACAATCGTATTTTTTTCTGCTTGCAGAGAAAATACTATTTTGCCTAGCGACTTGATTCCACCCATTGATAATATCAATACTTTTAGTCAAGATACCTTTACCATTATTACCAATAATGTATACCAGGATTCGATTTTGACGGGTGGTAAAAGAAATTCGACCCAAATATCTAGTTCGCCTAATTTGTTTCATGCATTAGGTACTATTACCAATGATCCTATATTTGGCAAAACCCATGCAAACATACATGTGGAAGTATTGCCACCAGTTCCCAATTTTTCTTTCAAATCGGGTACCAATCGAGTGATTGATTCTGTTGTATTATCAATTCCTTACAGAGCTACCTATGGCGATACGATCAACAATAGCACCCAAACGTTTAAACTTTTTCGCTCTATTGGCACCTTCTCAAAAGATTCTGCCCAATTTGAATTTACAAAAGATACCATTGACAATACCCTTATGTCGCAAGTGGCAGTGAACTTAAAAACCATGAAAACAGATTCGCCCTTGGTGTCTGGCGTGAAGTTAATACCACAAATTCGATTTGTACTGCCTGCTTGGTTTTCAGATAGCCTTGAAGCACAAATGACCTTAGGAACCAATGGTGCTTTTGCCGATTTTTCAAAATACTTAGCTTGGTGGAAAGGGTTTTATATACAAGCCGACTCAACAAACGGCAATACCATAGGCTTTTTTGATACCTATAGAACCAAATTAAACATCTATTATCGATATATCAATACCAGTGCACAGCCAGATACTGCGGTAGATGTGTTTGCTTTTGACCCTAATATTTGTAATCGTTTCAATACAATTACCCGTAATTATACAGGCAAAATTGTGCAAAATTTTATAAATTCAACGGCACCTGCTGGCGATTCTGTCTTGTTTTTGCAAAATGAACCTGGCATGTCAGCCCTCATCTCCATGCCTTATCTGCCTTCGTTTGAAAATGTGATAGTAAACAAAGCGGAATTAATTTTTTATGCTGTTTCCTACAACAATTTTACCGATACCCTGATGTATGGCATTATCCCACGCTTACAGATATTTCAAACGGATACTATAGGTGTAGACAATGTAATTCCTGACTATAATGTATTTGGTAGCAATATCGTAGATGGCAAAGCAACACAGTATTCTATCAACGGAATAACCCTCACACAATATAAATTTGCAGTTACTTATTCAATACAACGTTTAATATCAGAAAAAAATACTAATTTTAGGTTTAAAATTATGGGATTAAACAATGGGTATCCAGCTGCTTATAGAGTGATATTAGCTGGTAACAAATCGAGCAACCCGCTGGTGAAACCACAATTGAAAATAATATATACTAAAATTATAAAATAACATTTATGTGCGGAATAGTTGCATATATAGGCCCTAAAAACGCTTATCCTATATTAATAAAAGGTTTAAAACGTCTTGAATATAGAGGTTATGACAGTGCAGGGGTTGCATTGCTGAACGGGAGTTTACAAATTCTTAAAAAAGAAGGTAAAGTATCAGACCTTGAAAATTTTGTCGCTGGTAAAAGTACAGAAGGTACTGTAGGTATTGGCCATACACGATGGGCTACTCATGGAGAACCTTGCGACCGTAATGCACATCCACATTTATCTAATTCGGGTAATCTTGCAATCATTCATAATGGGATTATCGAAAATTATGCTGCCCTTAAAACAGAGTTAGAATTAAGAGGCTATACCTTCGAAAGTGATACAGATACGGAAGTACTATTAAATTTGATTGAGGATATTCAAAAAGAAGAAAAAATCAGTACCGAAGAAGCTGTTCGTGTTGCCCTTAACGAAGTTGTAGGTGCCTATGCGATTGTGGTGATTGAAAAGTCGAAACCTGATACTTTGATTGCAGCCCGCAAAGGCAGTCCATTAGTGATAGGCATTGGCAAAGGCGAGTTCTTTGTGGCCTCAGACGCCTCTCCAATCATAGAGTATACCAAAAATGTTGTGTATCTCAATGATGAAGAATTTGTAGTGTTACATCGTGATGGCAACCTCGAAATCAAAACATTGGGCAATATTCAAAAAACACCTTATATCCAAAAACTAGAAATGGATTTGGAGAAGATTGAAAAAGGCGGTTACGATTATTTCATGTTGAAAGAAATTTACGAACAACCTCAAGTGATTAGAGATTGTATGCGAGGTCGGATGAATGCTGAAAAAGGCTGGATTAAATTAGGAGGTATAAGCGAATTTGCCAACAGAATAAACAATGCCAAACGAATCATTATCACTGCTTGTGGCACATCATGGCATAGTGGGTTGATTGCTGAATATTTAATTGAAGAACTGGCGAGAATTCCTGTGGAAGTAGAATATGCTTCTGAGTTTAGGTATCGTAACCCCATTGTCAATGAAAAAGATGTGGTGATTGCTATTTCCCAATCAGGTGAAACCGCCGATACGCTTTCTGCCATTCAAATAGCAAAAGACCGACAGGCCTTGATTTATGGCATTTGTAATGTGATAGGGTCCTCAATAGCACGTGCTTCGCATGCAGGTTCATATACCCATGCAGGACCTGAAATAGGGGTAGCTTCTACCAAAGCGTTTAGTGCACAAGTAACAATTCTAACTTTACTTGCCTTGCAATTGGCGCAAAGCAATGGTTCTATCTCTCAATCAAGGTTACGACAAATATTATATGAATTAGAAGCCATTCCAAGCAAAGTAGAAGGTGCACTCAAAACCAATGATAAAATAGTTGAAATAGCTAAAAAGTATAAGGATGCTAAAAACTTTTTATATTTAGGTAGAGGGTTAAACTTTCCCGTGGCTTTAGAAGGTGCTTTGAAACTAAAGGAAATTTCTTATATCCATGCAGAAGGTTATCCGGCTGCGGAAATGAAACATGGTCCTATCGCCTTGATAGACGAAAACATGCCAGTGGTTTTTATTGCAACCAACCAAAGTGCGCATGAAAAAATTGTTTCGAATATTCAGGAGGTTAAAGCACGCAAAGGCAAAGTAATTGCCATTGTACTAGAAGGTGATACTGTAATAAGAGGACTGGCCGATGAAGTGATTGAAGTACCAGAAACAGACGAATTATTATCGCCATTGGTGTCTATTGTACCATTGCAATTACTCTCTTATCATATTGCGCTTATGAGAGGCTGCAATGTAGACCAACCGCGTAATTTAGCGAAGAGTGTAACCGTGGAATAAGTAGGGTAGTCAGTAATTTTTTATGTAAAACCATCTTGTTTATACTAACGTTTTCCCTTATCGGTTGATATCTAGTCAACCGAATATATTTCATGAATCCTGATGTAGTCTGTTTATAGACTCAATTTTCGTTACGCTTGATATTACAATTAAAAATAATGATTATCTTCGAACAATGAAGGGGAAGTTAATTTATACAAAACAACTCGGCAAATCAGTTGCTCTGCAAGCTCAAACGGCAAAGATGGGAAAGTTACATGTAATTGCAGGTGATTCAAACTGGAAGGTTGTTTCAGAAGGGAGTGTAAAAGCCTTACGTGTATTTTCTACTGTGGAAAAAGCAATTGATTTTGCAAAAAATATTGCATCAGCAAAAACGGGAGAAGTGGTTGTGCACGAAGGAAACGGTAAAATCAAAAGTCGTATCACCTATAGTCTTGTCAAATAATATTCTTAATGGGATTTAATAATAACGTATTTGTTAATTGTCCATTTGATAAGGAATATTCTCCATTACTAAAAAGTTTGGTATTCACCCTTTTATATCTCGAATTAGAGCCATTCCTTTCTCAAACGATTTCTTCTTCTAATATCAGAATTAACCAAATAAAGCAATATATCAGGTCGTGTAAATTTGGTATTCATGATTTGTCACGAAATAAGGCTATGAAAGATGGTGAGTTACCCCGATTTAATATGCCTTATGAATTAGGTTTAGATATTGGTGCAAGTGAATATGGCAATAAAACCCTCAGGAAGAAAAAGATTTTAATTATTGATACAGAACGGTATCACTACCAAAAAGTGCTTTCTGATATAGCAGGACAAGATATTTCAAATCACAATGATGACCCTAAAATGCTTGTAAAAAAAGTACGAAATTGGATTTCAACAAGTACTGCAAGCATTGCTATTGCTCCACATAGTGAGATATGGGCTGCATTTAATCAATTTACAGACGATTTAACATCAACCCTTTTACCTGATTATACACCTGAAGATATTGATGAAATGACAATAGGAGATTATATCAAATTTGCAAAAGACTGGTTGTCTCGTTTTAAAAAGAATTAAACCCTTTTATTAATAGTAAATTGATAGAGAGAGCTTAAAATGCAATAAAATCAGGTATTTCAAATAATTTTATAATTCTTACAATGGTAAGTACCCATTAGAATCATGTTTTAGGGTATTCAATAAAACATCCATTCGTTTGTTCCTTATTTCGCATCGGTATGAAAGTAAATGACACCTAATCAAGTAGACGTCCAGGCCAGCTTTGCATACCAATGCACATAAGGTTTCAGCATAGGGCAAGTTTAAGCATGAATATTGGTGTAGGAATGAAGGAATCAGTCATTGCCTTGGTTTATAGCGTTTTCAGAACTTTTTTGTTCAGAATTATTACCTTGCATTATATTATTGTAATGACTAAAATAGTTTTGTGAAATAAAAAATGAATGATGTCATCACTTAATGGCAAGGCTTCATTCTGGCGCCAGACAGCTAAACTAATGTAGCTTAGACTCATTGATAAAAATTAAAACAAACACATCATAAACATGATAGAAACAGAAAGACTTACCCTAAGACCATTGACATATGATCAATTGGTGAAATATATAAAATGCGATCACTCTTTAGAAGAAGAGCTGCACCTAAACGAAACCTCAAGAACAATTTCACCCGCATTAAAAGAGGCGTTTGAACAAACAATTTTACCAAACGTTGCAGACAAAACAAAAAACTATTTGTATACAACACTTTGGACAGCTATTTTAAAATCGGAAAATAAAATGGTTGCAGACTTATGTATTGTTGGTGAACCAAATGAAAATGGAGAAATAGAAATTGGTTATGGAACTTATGACGAATTTCAAGGTAAAGGTTTTATGACAGAAATAGTAGGCGGAATTATTGAATGGACTAAAACACAACACATTGTAAAATCAATCATTGCATCAACAGACAAAACGAATATGGCCTCTTTTAAAGTACTTGAAAAAAATAATTTTATTAAAATTGGAGAGACAGAAACTTTACTAAATTGGAAATTAGAAATACCTCACGAAATGAATAATGGATAAAAAAAACGAACCCCTAATATTCAGCGAAATAATAGAAGCGCACCTAAATAACTAACGAGTTACATGGGGCATTTTTGCTATTCTGTATCAACCTTCATAAGCTGTTTTCAAGAGGTGGTTTTAAAAGATCGATTGAAGGGTTTTGTACGTTTTATTATTTGTTTTATTTGCATTTAGTCATTAAGTATTATCCCAAAATACGTAAGGTTTCTTAATCCCTTAATGTTATACGCAATTTTGGTGTGTTTCTAACTCCGAAAATGGTAGCGAATACCCAATTCATTTATGAAAGGACTAAAGAATAATGGAAATATGCCAATACACATTTAATTTAAACTTATTGTTGGACGCTCATAATGTAACTTGCTGTTAAAACAATTTCAATTTTCCCAAACGATCTGTTTCCTTAGCTATGATTTGTTGTAGACTGTGTTGTTTGGCCTCTTTATTTTTATACATCAAACGATGGTCAAGGACAGCTGTAGCAATTTCTTTCACATCGTCTTCGATTACAAATGTTCTGCCATTTACCAAAGCATTGGCTTTTAAGCATTTTAAAAAAGTAATACCACTTCGTGTGGATGCCCCCAATGCAATGCCTTCTGTGACCCGTGTAGCACGAACAATATTTGATACAGCCCGCACAATTTCTTCATGTATAAACACATTGGCAGCTTCTTGTTGCAAATCTATAATTTCTTGTCGGGTGAGTACCTGCTGTATATGTTCCAGGTTATGACTAATATGTAGATAATTATTATAAATTTCTAATTCAGTTTCTTCATTTACATAGCCAAAATAAATCTTCATATAAAACCGATCTAATTGAGCTGCAGGTAGGGGATAGGTGCCTTCCATTTCTATCGGATTTTGGGTTGCAATGGTGAAAAATAATTTCTCTAAAGGATAGGTTGTTTCGCCCATTGTGATTTGGTTTTCAGCCATACATTCCAGCAATGCACTTTGTACTTTTGGTGAAGCACGGTTAATTTCATCAGCCAATAAAACATTACAAAACAATGGCCCTTTTTTGAAAATAAATTCATTTTTGACATCATCAAATATATGAGTTCCTAAAAGATCCATTGGTAATAAGTCGGGAGTAAATTGCACCCTTTTAAATAAGGCACTCCCATCCTGGCTGTCGGCTATAGAGCCCGCAAGGGTACGTGCCAATACTGTTTTGCCAGTACCAGGGTTGTCTTCCATCAAAATATGTCCTTTGGCAAGTAAACAGGTAATTACATTTTTAATTTGTGGTCGTTTACCTTTAATGACCTTTTCAATGTTTTGAATCAGTAACTCAATTTTTTGCGCAGCATTACCAATACCCGCATTGTTTGTATGTATTGATTCATTGTTTGTTTTCGAATGCGTTTCCATATAATTTTCCATATCTACTTAGTTGTTTTTTGGGGGTTCTGATAAATGATAAAAACGTACAAATTGATTCAGGTTTAAAAAACGACTGATTCTTTGTGTAAATTTATAATGACTTTTTATTTTTTGTTCAAATGGTTTAAAAAATTGATGAATAATGGTTTCATCCTGTGCATTCAATACTTGATTAGCATATTTTGATTTTAAATACACAATCATAAAACTTGTAAAGTCGGTATTAAATTGTGTGTCCACCTTATGTTTAGCAAAATAAAACGGTGTACTGTCTAAACGATCTACTTGTAATTGATTGAGTAAAAAAGTGGCTGATTTGTATGTGTAGTAAGCTTTTTCCTTCACATTTTTGGCGTGTTGATATTTGTATTTATACCATTTATACACGATGATAGGTATTGTAAATAACAATAATATACAGGTAAGAAGTATAAAGGCTAAATGCTTCAGGTAATAGGTCAGTGGCTTTATTTCATTTTCTTCCTGGTCTTTTGTTGTTTTTTTTGTTTTGTCTAAATCACTTTTAATAAATACTTCATCAATAGGTAATAAAGTAGGGAGTTTATTAAGCAATGACACCGCGTCTTTTTCCGCTGAAAATGATTTTAATTTTTCAGCATACGATACAATCATTACCTCAGTGTTAGGCTTTAAATATTGTAAATTTACTTTGATACTGTCTTTCCAAATATTTGCCACACGGAGGTCAAGCCCTTTCTCTTTGTTCACTTGATTATATTCTACATCTTTAAAAATATATCTTTCAATTTTTAAGATGGATGTTTTTTTAAGGGTATCCACGCTAACAATTTTTCCATTGGCAGCCATCACCGCATTCGGAGGTTGCATAGGTGGGGTACCGTCAGGGGTGGGTGATTGTTCAGCCTCATCATTACCCACTGTGGTGTCAAAATCAATCCAGCCATATTCTGGAAAGTATACTTGTACCCAACCATGCGATTGGTCTTCATAAAACCAATACCAGCCTTTGTTTTTATCACTGCGATCAACCGTTAAAAAGCCAGTTACCACACGGCTGGGGATTTGCATCGAACGAAGTAAAAAAACAGTGGCGGCTGCATAATAAGCACAATATCCTTTTTTACCTTCAAGCAAAAAATACAATAATTTAGAAGCACCAGGTAGTCCAGGAATTCCTGGGTTATCGGCATATTTAAAAATCTGTTCTCCCAATTCGTTTTTTGCAAGAAAATAATCACGTACAGCAAGTACTTTATCGATGGTGCTTCGTTTGCCTTTTGCCAAACTATCAGCTAATTGTTTCACAGGTCTGTATTGCCCATTGCTGGGAAAGAAAGTATAATAATTTAAAAAATCTTTGTCGATGTTTTCATATCCCTTTGCTTTGCGAAGTACATCAAATCGTTGTTGTTGAAAGGCAACAATATCCGGATTGGGTGAGTTGTAAATAAAGTAAGCGCTGTTAAGATCCGATACATAGCTTTTACTTCGATAGCCTGAAGTAAACTCCTTCTGGAAATCTTTTTCAACGGTAATGGGTTGCACAAAATAGGAAGTACTGGGGGCAACAAAAGCATCGGCGGAAAGTCGTTTTTTATATACTTCTACTTCTACGGTTTTCTTGTTTTTAGTTCCCATGGCTTTGGCAATACGACTACTATCTTTATAGGTAAAAAACAATGGAATGCTGGCTGGATTGGGTATAAATTCATCATTGAACTTATTGGTGCTATCTCTTTCAAAAGTTTCTGTGGCGGTATCAAATTTTGTAAAATGGTATGAAGTGAGGTATAAGGGATTGGGAATATCAGTACCTGGAATATAACTTTCGATATGGGCACAAAATAATGGTTCAGGATTTTTATTTCGGTTATTATTTCCCCCCAGTCCCATCGATTCGCGGTTTTTGACAGATTGATCTTTTTTGGTTTGTAACATTTGATTTTCGCCTTCTTTCCCAAGACCGCCAAATTCATCTACGCGGGCATTCATTTCTCCATACATAAAGTAAATAACAGCACCAAAAACCAACATCAGAAATGCACAAAACAAAACAAGTCTTTTGCTAAATCGCCACCAAAATATGCCATGGGTATTTTCTGTTTTCCGAAGTGACTCATTGGTGTAAATCATATAAACAGTATACAAAACTACTGGCGATAAATATTGTAATAATTTAGCAATGGTGATTTCTCCTGTTTTAGATATCAAAAAAATGCTAATCAGAAAAAATATCGTTGAGAGTATGATAGGCGAAAATGAAATACGTTGTAAGCCCCATCCACAAAGCCAGCCAAAAGTAAATAGGTAAGCAAACAGGAGAAATTTAACGGATATGAAAAATCCATCAAACTCACCTATCGTGTAATTGTCGAGAATTTTATAAATAGAAAAAAAGAGAAATAATAAACCCAGCATCAATGGCAAAAATCGAAACCTAAATTGAAATAAAAAGTAAGATAGCAATAAGCCTGAAGCAAAATAGACTGCCTGCGAAAACCATTGAGCACGTAACAAGGTGAAGTATTGATTGCTATTCCAAAGTATAAAAGTTGCCAATATCACTGTAGGAAGCAATAGAAAGACAACTTGTGCAAAAAAACGTGAAATGGATATGTCTTTTAATACTTTCATTTATAATATTTCAAAATTAATAGCATGTTTTTTCAATAGCGAAATAATTTTTTGTTCATTCGATTGAACTTTAAATTTTAATGGATGAATAGCCCAGGTAGACTTCAAGGTAGATAGCGTATCAGTGGGTGCTTTAAAAAATATGCGCATCAGCCAATTCAATAAATAATAACTCTTAAACACTTTACTCAGTTGCACAAAAAAGATGGTTGTGCCAGCTTCGTAGTTACTTATGAGACTTTCAACATCTGCTTCGGAAGTAAAAGAGTGAATACAAAGTATACTCGCATTTTTTGGTTTGTAATAATCAATTAATGTGATGTCTTGATGCCAATTTGATAGGGTTATATTGTATTTTACTTGATGCATAGCTTGTGCATTCGCTGCGATGCTTTGGTCGGCAATGTATTTAACTTCGAATTCTTTTTTTGCCAATGTATCATATACTGTCCATACACAGTTTTTGAAGTGATTGAGCATGGTCATACAAAATGATTCGTATAAATGAAATGGAAAGGAATTGTAAAATGAAGCATACATATAAATATGTGATGCAAAAGGATCCATGATTTCAGGGGTACGCACCACGAGTTCTTTGTTCTTTGCAAATATTTTCCATACAATTCTTCGCACATCATCTGAATCTTCAAATTTTTTATAATTCAAATATTCACCTTCTACTTTTCGTAATTGTTCAATGCGAATTTTCTCCTCCTCTGTTTTTTTGGGAAGAAATTCAGTAGGATTATACAAAATTGAATGCGGTGGATTGACGATTGATTGATTGATCTGAGCAGGTACAGCAAATGAAAAAAAGTTTAACATATCTTCAAAATAAACCATGGCACCAGAAAAATAGTATTCTTTGATATATGGCAATGCTAAACTGTTAGAACCTGCTAAGCCACTTTTAAATGGGATCCATTGCTTTTTGATTCTACCTGTCAATAAATACTTATCTGTGCTGTGATTTTGGTCGTAAAAAAGTTTGACATACACAAAACCCAATATGGGTTTTAATGCGATGGCTATTTTGGTATGTATTTGTAGCACATCTTTTTTGGCGGCATCCTGATTCATTTCAATTTCAATGGCTGATGAACCACTGGATTTTTTTTGAAAATAAAAATATACACTGCAAATAAGGGTTGAAAAAAATGACACGGTGACTACAACAGCTGAAAATATCAACGCAATTTTTGCCATTAATAAGGTCAATGCGATAAATGAATTGGTATCAGATTTTAATGCATGAATTAGCTTGTAAGATAATAATAGCACCACACCATAAATAAAAAAATTTATCTTAAATGGGATAAATGATAAGTAATATTTTAGATAACGTATAAACGCTGAAAACTTCATGCCATTAGAATAATAAAACGAATATAGAGTAATAAATGCATTGCGTAAATACTTTAAGTAAAAATTAAGGGATTTCATATAAGGAGTTTAAAATGCTCTAAGACGGCAGGTTGAATAACTCAGAAATGCAAATGATGTAAACTTGTTTGTTTTTTAAATCATTCAACTTTATAATAGGCCCTTTACAAGCTATGGTATTAACAACAGCATTATGAAGTTTATACCTTCTAAACTTTTATAACGCTCATTTTTTGTTTAATTTTGCGCAAAAAAAATACATCATATGAGTTTTATCGCACATGTACACGCAAGACAGATTCTTGACAGCAGAGGAAATCCGACCGTAGAGGTTGATTTATATACAGATGAAGGAGCCATGGGGCGTGCGGCTGTGCCTTCAGGAGCTAGTACCGGTATACATGAAGCAGCAGAACTAAGAGATAACGACAAAAAGCAATATGGTGGAAAAGGGGTGTTGAAAGCCGTGAAAAATGTAAATACCATCATCCACAATGCATTGGTAGGTATGGAAGTAAGCGACCAGCAAGGTATTGACCGAATGATGATTTCGCTCGACAAAACGGCCAATAAAAGTAAATTAGGTGCAAATGCAATACTGGCAGTCAGTATGGCTGCGGCTAAAGCGGCTGCAGAAGAAAGCGGTATGAGTTTATTTAGATATGTAGGAGGTACAAATGCAAAAACATTACCGGTTCCTATGATGAATATCTTAAATGGTGGAGCACATGCAGATAATAAAATTGATTTTCAGGAGTTTATGGTGATGCCTATCGGGGCTTCTAGCTTTAGCGAAGGATTGAGATGGGGTACAGAAATATTCCACACCTTAAAAAGTGTATTGAAGAAAAAAGGCTACTCAACCAATGTAGGCGATGAAGGCGGTTTTGCTCCTGACATTCAAAGTAATGAAGAAGCAATTGAAACAGTGATGACAGCCATTGAAAATGCTGGTTTTAAAGCGGGCTCACAAATTGCCATTGCAATGGATGCAGCCAACAGCGAATTATGGGATACCAAACAAAAATGTTATGTATTTAAAAAGTCGAGTGGCAAAAAAATGAAGAGTGAAGAATTGGTGAAGTTTTGGGTGAATTGGTGTAAGCAATATCCGATTGTTTCCATTGAAGATGGTTTGGCAGAAGATGATTGGAAAGGTTGGAAAATGCTGACAGAAGAATTAGGACAAAAAGTACAATTAGTAGGAGATGATTTATTTGTGACCAATGTACAACGTTTAGAAAGAGGTATTAAAGAAAATATAGCCAATGCCTTGTTGGTAAAAGTAAACCAAATTGGTTCGTTGAGCGAAACCATCGATGCGGTGACGATGGCGCAACATGCAGGTTATAATACCGTAATGAGTCATAGAAGTGGTGAAACAGAAGATGCAACAATCGCAGATTTAGCAGTGGCTTTAAATTGTGGACAAATCAAAACGGGTTCAGCATCACGAAGCGACCGTATGGCAAAATATAATCAACTGATTAGAATAGAAGAAGAATTAGGTGCTAGCGCTGTTTATTTGGGCAATAAGTTGAAGTTTGGGAAGTAAGACCAATCGCTTGTTCAAATTAGTCTTAAAAGTTAGCTGTTGTTTATTGAATGTCTTATGGATTAACACATATATGTAAAAGGGATAAAACTGAATAGTAAATGAAATTTTTTCACCAATATTCACTCTCAATTACTGATTTGGGTTAACCCAATTTTAGTGAGTGTAATTATGATAAATGCGCGTCGATAAAATTGGACGTTTATCGATACCTCTTCATTTTTTTATTGAATAGTTATCTTTTTTACTTGTTCTCCCACTTTTAGATAATACATACCTTTTGCGTAATTGCTTACATCTATTTCGTTTTTCAGCGTAGTAAACACCAATCTTCCGATTGAATTGTATAATTCTCTTGGAAAATTCGAAGTGTTGACGATGAATAATTGATGATGAACGGGGTTGGGAAATATGTTTATTGTGTTGGGTTTTTCGTCCAAAACCAAATTAGGGTAATTAAATACGATATCCAAGCAGAAAGTATCAGTACAAGTATTTTGAAGTGAATCGATTCCCGAAGCATACAAGCAAGCTTGATACAACCCTACATTTGCGTATGTATGTGAAGGATTAAGCAATATAGAATTTGGACTACCATCACCAAACGACCATTCAAATGATTGGCTTGCACAATTGGGGCAAGTCGTTAAATTTGAAAAATTTACATCTAGTCCATTTTTGTATGCCCAAAAACTTGATTGTAGGTTACATGGTGCGTTTGTAATTGTAACAGTATCAAATCCTTTAGCTCCTGTACATACCATATTACAGGCAGCATTAGCATTATAAACATCAAAAGTAACCTTAGGATAAAATACACCATTCGTTAAATAGGTATGTGAAACATTGTTCGTGTTTGTATTCAACGTAGTGCCATCCCCAAATTCCCAAAAATAATTGGTACCTTGGTAAGTATTGAAATTTACTGTGTTGCCATTCAGTGTATGATTCATTAGTGCTGTATACGTTATTACTGCTTGATAGTTAGCGCTACAATTGTATATTCCATTGTTAAAAACAGAAATTGAAATATTATATGTACCACAATTACAATATTGGTGATAATCATTCTGTCCAGGGTTTGATAAATGTTCGATATAACCATCCCCCCAATTCACAATCATAGAATCAATTTGCAACGCTAGGTTAAAAGGGATATTGTTATAATAACTAATGCCAGGATTGTAGTTATTAAACTGAAAATTACAGAATTGTGCATGTAAACAATTGTAGCTAATTAGAAGCCCCCAAAAGAATAAATTTTTCATAGGATAGCATTGAGCAGAACTCACCTGTTTCAGTTGGTCTAATAAAATAATATCAACAGCAACACTTGAATTGATTCAAATATACAATTATTATGATGAATTTATATCTATAAACATATTGTTTCATCTTGTTTCCGCAATTCATCCATTGTCATTATAGACTTAGGGGAGTGGTATTATAACCAACCCAATGCGAGTAATATTCCTATAATACTCACAAATATCCAAAAAACATTGAGATGGTTATAGGCTCGATCTTTTTTAAGATAGTGCACTATGAAAGTAATAAAGCATCTAAAGTATTGAATATCCATACAAACATGAAAGGACTTTTTTTTCATAGCCAGCTAACCAATGAAAAGCTAATAATTCTCATGATCACATCAATCATTTAAAATGTTTTTACATGTTGAAATATAAAATGATTTTTTTTTATGTACGCAGCAATAAATATATAAATTTAAATTAAAACACCTTCAAGTCCATAATCTTAAGCTTTGGTATAGTCACATTGACAAAGTCACCTGGCTTTAATCGTTTGGTAGTGTGAATGATTACTTCATTGTTAACTTCTACACTGTCATATTCTGTGCGTCATATAAAGCGGCATAATTCTTTTTTGTCAATAATTACTTTAAGATTTTGCCTTCTTTCACTACGTTTTTTGCCAATGAAATGTCTTGTTGCACTGCCATGAATTCTTCAGCCCTTGTTTCTTTTCCTCTTGTGAAAGAAGTATTCTAATGCATAAGCTCTTGTAACGCCTTCGTGTGAATAGGTAAATACCCCAACGCAATCAAATTGCATCTCTTCTATAAAAGGTTTTAAGTCATTTACATCTTCTTGGCTTTCACCCGGTAAGCCTGCAATCAGATTTGTAGGTATGCAAACTGAAGGGATTACATTGTGTATATTATAAAACAGTGCGACGATTTCTTTTCTAGTGATTTGAAGTTTCGTTGCTTTCAACAGCTTATCTGAAATGTGTTGCTATTGTTATTATATCATTTTGCATTACAAATTTAAAGAATTCCTGCGGTTTACTCTTCACGCAATGCCTTGCCTGTAAGATTTATAAAAACATCTTCGAGGTTGGCTAATTTTACTTGCTTTTTTCTTTCAAATCCTGTGGCTACCAATTGGTCAATCAAATGATCAGGGGTGTCGAGCGAAATGATTTTGCCTGAATCAATAATGGCAATTCGATCACAAAGTTCTTCAGCCTCATCCATATAATGGGTTGTAATCACGATGGTTGTGCCATTGGCTTTTAAACTTTTAATCAACTCCCATAAATTACGACGTGCCTGAGGATCTAATCCTGTAGTGGGTTCGTCAAGAAAAATAATTTTTGGTTTATTGATGAGGGTAGTTGCAATTGAAAAACGTTGCTTTTGCCCACCACTGAGCTCTTTATATTTATTGTTCGACTTGTCTGTCAGATTCACTTCAGCCAGTATTTTATCTGTATCTATTTTAATATTGTATAAACCTGCAAATACTGCTAGTAGTTGTTTTAAATTTAAATTGGGGTAATAACCCGCAGATTGCAATTGCACCCCTATGATTTTTTTGATTTGCGTTTGATGCGATTCTACCTGCATACCATCAACAAGTACAGTGCCACTTGTTTTGTCACGAAGGGTTTCTATTATTTCGAGGGTTGTTGTTTTGCCAGCACCATTGGGGCCCAGCAATCCGAATATCTCATTTTCATAAACTTCAAATGAAATGTCATTTACGGCTGTAAAGTCGCCATAATTTTTAACCAGATTTTTAACTTGTATAATAGGGTTCATAGGTATGTAATTGCTTAAACAAAAATAGACGCAATTAACGAAAGTGTAAATTTTAATTTGAGCTTTTGATTGGGAATATAAATAATTAGTTTGTGCTGGTAAATTATATGATTTCTGCAGCGCGTAATATCCCTACAAGGCCAACAAAAATCCAAAAAACATTCAGTAGGGTATATGCTCGATCTTTTTTTAAGATAGCACACCATGAAAGTAATACAGCATCTAAGGTATTGAATATCCATACAAACATAAATGGACTTTCTTTGCCCAGCCAGCTAACCAATGAAAAGCTTACTATACGCATGATTACCCCAATCATTTCAAATATTTTCACATGTTGAAGAATCAGTTGATTGATTTGTTTCATAAAAGAATAAACGTTGATATTTGTTTTTTATATTAATACACCTTCCAGATCATAATCATAAGCTTTGGTAATGGTCACATTGACAAAGTCGCCTGGTTTTAAGCGTTTGGTGGTGTTGATGATTACTTCATTGTCTACTTCTACACTGTCATATTCAGTACGTCCTATAAATCGGCCTGATTCTTTTTTGTCAATAATCACTTTAAAGGTTTTACCTATTTTTGATTCGTTTTTTGCCAATGAAATGTCTTGCTGTACTGCCATGATTTCTTCAGCCCTTGCTTCTTTTTCCTCCTGGGAGAGGGTATCTTCCAAAGCATAGGCACTTGTGCCATCTTCATGTGAATAGGTAAATACACCTACACGATCAAATTGCATTTCTTCTAAAAAAGATTTTAAGTCATCCACATCTTCCTGTGTTTCACCCGGAAAGCCTGCAATCAGTGTGGTACGAATGCAAATTGATGGGAGTACCTTGCGGATATCATTGATCAATGCAACGATTTCTTTTCGTGTGATTTGACGTTTCATAGCTTTCAACATATTATCTGAAATATGTTGCAAAGGCATGTCAAGGTAATTGCAAATTTTTGGCTGGGCTTTGATAACCTCAATGATATCCATTGGAAATTTATGGGGATAGGCATAATGCAAACGTATCCATTCGATGCCTTCAATTTCACATAAAGCATTGAGTAAATCGGCAAGTTTTCGTTCTTTATAAATATCTAAACCATAATAAGTAAGCTCTTGCGCAATCAGCATGATTTCTTTTACCCCTTTTTGTGCTAATGAAGTGGCTTCAGTGACTAAAGCCTCAATGGTTTTTGATACATGTTTGCCTCGCATTAAAGGAATGGCGCAGAATGAACAAGTACGATTACAGCCTTCAGATATTTTAAGATAAGCATAATGTGTGGGTGTACTCAATAACCTTTCACCAACAAGCTCAGCTTTATAATCAGCTTCAAACGCTTTTAAAATATTGGGTAATTCCATGGTACCAAACCATGCATCTACACCAGGAATTTCGGTTTCTAAATCACCTTTGTATCGTTCACTCAAACAACCTGTAACATATACTTTTTCTAACAATCCTTCTTCTTTTAATGCTACATGCTCAAGGATGGTATTGATACTTTCTTCCTTGGCTTTGTCAATAAATCCACAGGTATTGATGATCGAAATATTATAATCAGGTTTTACACTTTCATGTTTCACTTCAATGCCATTGGCAAGCAACTGACCACTCAGCACTTCACTATCCACCATATTTTTACTACAACCTAAAGTTGTGATGTTTACAATGTCGCGATGGATTTTTTTTGATTTCATATAAAAAGAGGGGCAAAAATAACAATATGTATGGGTAATTTTCTACAGAGACTATGTATACTTGATAGAATATCTTTATTTTAAACTAAACAAACTATCTACAAATTCATATTTATTAAAAATTTGCAGGTGCTGCATTTGTTCACCTACACCAATATATTTTACGGGTATTTTAAATTGATGAGCGATCGCAAGTACCACGCCTCCTTTAGCAGTGCCATCGAGTTTGGTAATGGCCAGTGAGGTAACATCGGTGGTTTGTGTAAATTGTTTAGCTTGTTCCACTGCATTTTGACCTGTACTGCCATCCAGTACAAGCAATACTTCATGAGGAGCGTTTGGAATTACTTTTTGAATCACTCGTTTTATCTTGTTGAGTTCATCCATTAGGTAAGCTTTGTTGTGTAAACGACCAGCAGTATCAATAATCAATACATCTACGCCTTTAGCCACTGCGCTATTTACACTGTCAAAAGCCACAGATGCAGGGTCGCTTCCCATTTCTTTTTTTACGATGTCGACACCCACACGTTCACTCCAAATGGTCAGTTGGTCAACAGCCGCTGCCCGAAAGGTGTCGGCAGCACCAAGCATGACTTTTTTGCCAGCATTTTTAAAGTTGTAAGCAAGTTTGCCTATAGTGGTGGTTTTGCCCACACCATTTACACCCACCACTAAAATAACATAGGGTTTTTTATCAGCAGGTAAGTCAAAATTTTGATATTCCAAGGAAGGGGCATCTGTAAGCACATTCACCATTTCTTCTTGCAAAAGGGAATTCAATTCATTGGTGCCTAAGTATTTATCTTTGGCTACCCTATCTTCAATTCTTTTAATAATTTCTACGGTAGTGGCCACACCTACGTCTGACATGATCAGAGCTTCCTCTAAATCATCTAAAACAGCGGCATCTACCACTGATTTTCCAGCAACAGCTTTGGTGATTTTGGAAAAAAAACTTTCTTTGGTTTTCTCAAGTCCCTTGTCTAGCGTTTCTTTTGCTTCTTCTTGTACCTTATTTCGCTTAAATAGCTTGTCGAATAAACCCATTTTAGTATGTTGATAATTTGAAAATCAGTCTGTTTGTTTTCCAAATGACTTAATTAATTGATTTTTTTGCAAATATAGTAGTTATTCACATGAAATAATATGAATCTTAGAATACCTTATGATTACGTTAAACCGAATGTTTTTATAACACTGCTAAAAAATAAATGATAGAATGCCTATTTGCATTGAATCATAGGCTAAGAAAAGGACTTATTTGAGGTGTTGTTGCTATTGTTATGAAATGATTTCTTTTCCTGATAATAAATACAAAACAGCCATTCGAATCGCCACGCCGTTTTCAACCTGGTTAAGGATAATGGAATGATGACTGTCAGCCACATCCGAATTTAACTCCACCCCTCTATTGATGGGGCCAGGATGCATAATGACGATTTCTTTTTGTAATGAATCTAATAATTTTTTATCAATACCATAATACAGAGCGTATTCACGTAATGATGAAAATAAGGGCATATTTTGTCGTTCAAGTTGTATACGTAGCACATTGGCAACATCGCACCATGCGAGGGCCTCTTTTACATTATAGGTAACATGAACGCCTAAAGAGTCAATATGTTTGGGTATCAGGGTAGGGGGGCCGGCAACAGTCACTTCTACGCCTAATTTTTTTAAACAATAAATGTTTGATAAGGCAACCCTTGAATGCATAATATCGCCAATGATGGCTACTTTTTTGCCCTGAAGGGTACTGAGTTTTTCCCTGATTGAAAAGGCATCCAGTAAGGCTTGTGTAGGATGTTCATTGGTGCCGTCACCAGCATTGATAATAGCAGCTTGAATATGGTTTGACAGGAAATGGGGTGCACCACTGGCACTATGTCGCATTACCACCATATCTACTTTCATCGATAAAATATTGTTGACAGTATCTATCAATGTTTCTCCTTTCGAAACACTTGATTGACTGCTTGAAAAGTTTATGGTATCTGCCCCAAGTCTTTTTTCTGCCAATTCAAACGATATTCTGGTTCGGGTTGAGTTTTCATAAAAAAGATTCACAATGGTAGTATCTCTTAAGGATGGAACTTTTTTAATAGGCCTCTTTAAAACTTCTTTGAAATGGTCTGCCGTTTGAAAAATTAATTCGATGTCTTTTGGGGTAAGATTTTTGATTCCCAATAAATGCTTAGTGCTTAAAGACATATGCTTAATGATTATGTTTATTTTCAATTAAAAAAACCTCATCTTGTTGTTCATTTTCTTGCCAATTGACTTTTACCTTTTGGGTTACAATTGAATCTATCACCATACCTGTATAATCAGCTTGAATCGGTAATTGTCTACTAAAACGTCTGTCAATTAACACAAGTAATTCTACTTTTTCGGGTCTGCCAAAATCAACGAGGGCATCCATGGCGCTTCTGATGGTTCGACCCGTAAATAATACATCATCAATAAGAATTACTTTTTTATTTTCGATCGAAAAATGGATTTCTGTTTTGTTCGGAATATGAAGTTCCTTACTGGTATTAAAATCATCCCGGTAAAAAGTAATATCAAGTTTGCCATAGGGCAATTTAAGATTAGTAATGCTTTCTATATAAGCAACGAGTCGATTGGCCAAGTAAATTCCTCTGGGTTGCAAACCAATCAAAACACTATCAGAAAAAGTGCCATGATTTTCAATTAATTGATGAGCTAGTCGTTCGATGACGACCTTAAATTTCTGCTTATCAAGGATGGTTTTCAAGTGTAGTCTATTTGGGCAAATGTAATAAAAATAAATAAATGTTTGGTATATTTACAATAGATGTAAATAACTACAAATGAAAACAAAGCTTTTAGCTTCTCTTATTCTTTTTACCTTTTGCGCAAAATTAAATGCACAATGGATACAGACAAATGGCCCTTATGGTGGTCAAACAACTGCTATAGCATCAAATGCAACTGATTTGTTTGCAACCTTTTCGTATGGAAAAATATCACATTCAATCGATAATGGAATCACATGGACTGACGTCAGTAATGGTCTTAGTAGTGATCCCATTCAATGTATAACAATTAATGGGGCCAATATTTATGCTGGCACCAATGGAGGGGGCATATTTAAATCTATAAATAATGGGAATACATGGTTTGGCATTAATAACGGGCTTAACAGCACAGTAATCAATGATATAGCAGTTTCAGGCACTACACTTTTTGCTGCAAGTAGTAATGGAAATGTGGGTATGTATAAATCTACCAATAATGGTGGCTCATGGACAATTGCCAATAATGGAATGACCGCACAAAACATTCAACAAATAGCTATTAGTGGAAATAATATTTTTGCGGCAGCTTATAATAATGGCGGTATTTATTTATCAACAGATAATGGAAATTCATGGACGCCAAAAAATAATGGCTTGACAAATAAAAATGTCAGATGCATTACTACAAATGGTTCAAATATTTTTGCAGGGACTAATGGAGGTGGAGTTTTTTTATCGACCGATAATGGAAATTCATGGGTAGCAGTCAATAATGGATTAAGCAATTTGCAGGTTTTTGCTTTAAAAACAAGTGGGAATACAATTTTTGCGGGTACGCTTAATTGCGGGGGCATATTTAGGTCCACAAACAATGGGTCCAACTGGGTACCTGTAAATAATGGGAATTATATAAACGACGTCTATTCATTGTCTGTCAATGGTACAAATATCTATGCGGGGCAATCTCCGAGAGGTCTATACCTTTCTACAAATAATGGCAATTCGTGGACATCTATAAACAATGAAAGTGTGTATCAAGTAACTACTTCGATTCATTTAGATGGGATAAATTTACTAGTAGGTACAAATGGTGTGGGAGCTTATTTATCTACAGATGAGGGCAATGTATGGAATGAATCCTTTAATGGCATGTCTTGTAATTCAATTCGAACCTTTTTTGTTGATAGTAATCTTATATTTGCGGGGTCTTCTTTATCAGGCCCTTCCCTTTACATATCAACAGATCATGGTAATACATGGAATGCTGCAAATACGGGCATTGGAAATAATCCAGTATCGTCTTTAGTAAAAATAGGTAACAATTTTTTTGCAAGTACCCAAAGTGCAGGTGTTTTTATTTCAATCAATAATGGCTCCTCGTGGTCTCCAGTAAACAATGGGATAAGTAATTTAACCATTCATTCCTTGATGTCAGATGGTACAAACTTATTTGCAGGTGCCGATAGTGGTTATGTTTATCTTTCTACCAACAATGGCAACTCATGGGTGCTTGTAAATAATGGTTTGCCAAATTTACCCATTAAAGCATTGGTGAAAGTAGCTTCAAACATATTTGCTGGAACGAGTGGGGATGGTGTTTATGTATCCGCTAATAATGGTGCAAATTGGACAGCATCGAATAATGGCATCTTAAATCCTCAAGTTTTATATATGAATACATATGGCAATAATCTATTTGCCTGTACACATAATGCTGGCATCTACCACTCTACCAATAATGGGAATACATGGAATTTAATTTATAATAACCCTAATAGGGTATGGTCATTAGCTTTTAAAGATAATATAATATATGCAGCAACAGATAGTGGCGTTATTAAAAATGCAAATTTGGTTACAGCTATTTCAGCGATAGAATCAAAATATCAATCTTATACCATATATCCTAATCCCTCAACAGGTGTTTTTATGCTCAGAAATATAGCGGACATTTCAATTGTAGAAGTTTACAACGTATTGGGTATTCAAATTTTCAAACAGAACATAAATGATAATCAATTATTGATTGATATGTCTAATAATGCTAAAGGGGTTTATTTCATACGTTTGATGAACGGTCATTCATTGGTCGCTACAGATAAATTATTGCTTGAGTAGCCTATTAGGAATTAAGACGATTTTATTATTTTTTGAAAGTTATTTACCTAAAGTAGGTATAAAGCCTAAACAACATGAATTTCAGCATATTAAAATTGGGAATCTTTAATGTGTCCACTGTGTTTCCCTATTTTGTCAAGTATTTTAGAATGATTATGATTTTCAAATAGTCATATCAATGTGAAGTACTGAAAAGTCCAATGCTTGTTTCTCCTAATCGTGTTGAAAATTATTTCAATCCGAAATAAGCACAATGCTATTTTTATAATATGGTTATAATTTAAAATTACCTTGGCATTATATCACTATATAAATATTATACGTATCTTTGTGTTAAATATACGTATATGACTTCAAAGCTTACATTAACGGTTGAACAAAGTATCATTCAAAAAGCAAAAATCTATGCAAAAACAACCAATCGAAGTTTGTCAAAACTGATAGAAAATTATTTAGAGAATCTTACCCAAGAAAATTTTGACGAACAAACAATCTCATCGAAACTACAAAATATTGTGGGTGCTGTAAAGCTCCCAATAGACTTTGACGAAGATCAAGAACTCAGAAAATCATTAGAAGAAAAGCACTTATGAAAAAAGTATTTATTGATACCAATATATTTATAGACCTTATTGCAGATAGAAAGCCGTTTAGCAAATTTGCCATTGAAATATTTAAAAATGCTGAAAATAAAAAACTGAAACTGTATACTTCTTCACATGTATTCGCTACAACACATTATCTTTTAAAAAAATATATTGATGAAGCAACTTTGAGAAAAATACTTACTGATTTGCTAGATTATGTAAACATAGTGCCGATTGATTTGAATATCATTAAGAAATCACTCATCTCTAAGCATAAAGATTTTGAAGATGCTATACAAATAAACGCATCCCACAATATTGACAATTTGTATTGTATAGTTACTCGAAATGTCAAAGATTACAAAGGGGCTGAAATAGATGTTTTAACTTCTGACGAGCTAATACAAAAACTGAAATAAAGCCAAATAGCTATCTTCTGTTTTGAATCAAATCTACCATGCCGCTTATCAGACTATCTACTTGTATAAGTCCCTGATCTCCTTTGCCTTGCATACGCAAAGAAACACCATGTTCGGCCATTTCTTTTTCGCCAACCACCAACATATAAGGTACTTTTAGCAATTCAGTATCGCGTATTTTCTTGCCTATTTTTTCACTACGGTCATCAATTTCTACACGTATGCCACGAGCCTTCATCTTTTGTTTAATGTCGACACAATAATCCATAAACTTATCGCTGATGGGCAATATCTTGGCTTGAACAGGAGCCAGCCACATAGGTAATTTACCTGCAAAATGTTCAAGCAAAAATCCAATAAATCTTTCGTGGGTACCCAAAGGTGCACGATGTATAATCAATGGAATTTCTTGTTCATTATGTTGATTGGTAAATGATAATCCAAAACTACGTGGTTGGGCAAAGTCAACCTGATTAGTTGCTAAAGTAAATTCACGACCAATGGCACTCCATATTTGTACATCTATTTTAGGTCCGTAAAAAGCACCTTCGCCTTTTACTTCTACAAATGGAACCCCTGTTTCAATCAATACTTTTCTTACTAGATCTTCTGTTTCTAACCACAGTGCGGGTTCATTTACATATTTCTGCCCAAGTTTTTCAGGGTCATGCAATGAAAGACGCATCACATATTTTTCAATACCAAAAATTTTAAAATATTTAAGGTACATCGCATTTACCGCCTTAAACTCTTCTGCAAATTGTTCTTTGGAGCAATAAATATGGGCATCATTCATATGCAAACATCGTACACGCATAAGCCCAAATAATTCACCACTTTGTTCATATCGATAGCAAGTGCCATATTCAGCCAGTCGCAATGGCATATCTTTATAACTATGCGGTTCAGCATCAAATATCTTATGATGATGCGGGCAGTTCATGGCTTTTAAATAATATTTTGTACCATCAAGCTCCATCGGAGGATACATACTGTCAGCATAGTAAGGCAAATGCCCACTTGTGATGTATAAATTTTCTTTTGCAATATGAGGTGTTACAACTCTTTTGTAACCCGCAGCCTCTTCCGTTTCTTTGGCTAATTTTTCGAGTTCTTCAATAATAATAGTCCCATTAGGCATCCATAAAATCAAACCAGGCCCAATATCATCATTCATGGTGTAAATACTCAATTCTTTACCGAGTTTTCGATGATCTCTTTTTTTAGCTTCTTCAAGCATCAAAAGATGTTCTTCAAGCAATTTGGCATTGGGGAAAGTAACACCATACACCCTTGTCAATTGTTTGTTTTTTTCATCCCCTTTCCAGTAAGCTCCAGCTATATTTGTCAACTTAATGGCCTTGATATGTCCGGTGTGAGGGATATGTGGTCCTCTGCACAAATCGGTAAAGTTTCCTTGTTTGTAAAAAGTAATACCCCCATCCGCTAAGTTTTGTAGGAGGTCTAATTTGTATTCGTCATTTTTTTCAAAGAAATAACTAACCGCATCTTTCTTTGAAATTTCTTCGCGGATATAATTATTATTAAGTTTGGCCAATTCAGCCATTTTGTTTTCCAGCAAGGCCAAATCTTCTTCGGTCATTTGACGGTCGCCTAAATCCATATCATAATAAAACCCATTGTCAAGTGCAGGGCCTACCCAAAATTTCACACCTGGAAATACAGACTCAACGGCTTCTGCCATCAGATGTGCGGAGCTATGCCAAAACGTATTTTTACCAACCGCATCTTCCCATGTGATTAATTTAATAGTGCTGTCTGTTGTTATAGGGCGTGATAAATCAACAACCTCACCATTGAGTTCAGCCACTAATATTTTTTTAGCCAATCCTTCGCTGATCGACTTTGCAACATCCATAGATGATACGCCAGATTCATACTGACGTACATTGCCATCGGGAAAAGTAATATTTATCATAAGTGTGCAAATATAATTTTGAATTGCCAATTTTCAATTTTAAACATTTGATAATCCTAAATATATTTAAATGAAAAACATTTTATCCAATCAAATTTTCAGTAATCTGAAAAAATCAGCTTCATTCATTTCTTTTACCATGCCAGGGGCAAGGTCATTTATGTGCATATCTTCAATAGAAATTCGTATTAATCTTCTGCATCGGTGTCTCATCGCGAAAACCATTTTTCGTATTTGATGATATTTACCTTCTGTTAGGGTAATCCGTAACCACGAATGCGGAATAAATTCTTTTAAGCCATTTTCTACAGGAAACAAGTTGGTCGGTTTTTCAATGATATCCACTTCGCAGGGACTCGTCGTCCAATCCACATTGCCTTTAATTTTTATAGCAATACCATTTCTTAATTGCTCGGCTTTTTCTTCTGTCATCACATTTAATACTTGTACTATATAAGTGCGACGATGTGGTGTTTTACTTTCAAACAACAGTTTAGTGATTTTTTTATTGGTTGTAAGTAATAATAAACCTTCTGAGTGACTGTCTAATCGACCTATGGCATGTATACCTTCAGGAAAGTTGTAGTCTATTTCATGAAGTTGCCTTAAGCCATCATTTCCAATAAACTGCGAAACCATATTGAAGGGCTTATAAAGCATAAAATATTTATGGTCGTTGCATTGCATAAATGATGCAAGATGAATCAATATTTTTCAATTACCTAAATTTTCCAGTCACTTATCAATGAGAAGGATACACTTATGTATTTAACAATGATTTTTTTACAAAAAAAATGTAGTTTTGGTTTCTAAAAAATATATTTTATGAAAAAAGGAATCTTGATTTTAATTCTTAGCATTTTTAGTTTTTCTTCCATCTTTGGGTCTGTATATATTAAATATTACAACAAAGATTCAAAAAATCATAAGTTTAAAGTTACCATGGATGGTTCAACCAAAGAGGTGGAATTTAGAAGCAGTACAACGGGTGCAACTACTGTACAAGGAAGTGGTACTAAATGCATTATCGAAACTTCTTGTGGTAAGGTTGAAGTAAAAGCGGATGACAAAGTAGAAATCAAAGACGGTTGTATAAAGGTAGTTAAATAGTATTCATTCTTAGGTTATTGACAGATTTTGTTGAAATGACTTATATGCATTTTTCTGTCTGTAACAATGGCACTATACATCAATTAAGTACCATATTTTATTGCTTGCAATCAAAGCAATTTCTTCATCCTCTCGGCAGCTTCAATTAATGTACTGTCCTTTTTGGCAAAGCAAAAGCGAATCAATTGGTCATCTTTGCCGTCATGATTAAATGCGCTGATAGGTATGGTTGCAACGCCTATGTGCTGGGTCAGCCAAATGGCAAATTCTTTATCTCCCAACTTGCTTATTTTTTCATAGCCCGCCAGTTGGAAATAACTTCCTTGTGCTTGTTGGTAAATCGTAAAAGGCAGGTCTTTGATCAGGTTTAAAAATAAATTTCTTTTTTGTTCAAAAAAATGGGGAAGTTGCAAATATTCATGTTCATCGGCCAATAATTTTGCTAAGGCCACTTGCATGGGTGTATTGGTTGTAAAACCGATAAACTGATGCACCTTTCTAAATTCTTTGTTCAGGGCTTCGGGGGCTACACAATAACCTATTTTCCAGCCGGTGGCATGAAATACTTTGCCAAAGGAATAAATGACGAAACTTCTTGCCCGCAGATTTTCATATTTTAACACTGATTCATGCATACGACCATCCAGTGTAATATGTTCGTATACTTCATCGCTGATGATCAGTATATTGGTGTTGATGGTGATTTCATCAAGCATGTGCATATCATCTGCTGTCCATACATAACCAGTAGGGTTGTGTGGGGTATTGATGATGATGGCTTTGGTGTGAACCGTAATGGCATCCTTTATTTTTTGCCAGTCAACAGCATAATCAGGATATTTTAATGGCACACAAACCGCTTTTGCCCCATTGAGAGTGATATTTGGAATATAACTATCATAGGCTGGTTCAAGCACAATCACTTCATCACCTGCTTGTAAGAAAGTGGTAAATGCAGTATAAATCGCATATGTAGCTCCAGGGGTAATGGTTATTTCGGTTTCAGGATTCACATTCACCTGATAAAGTTTATAGATTTTATCGGCGAGTATATTTCTTAGTGCCGGAATGCCAGGCATTGGCGCATATTGATTGTAGCCATCATGCATCGCTTCATTTACATAAGCCATTAATTGTGGCGAAATCATATAATCGGGAAAACCTTGCGATAAGTTGATGGCCTGATGTTCGCTTGCCAATTGACTCATCACTGAAAATATGGTGGTGCCTACATGAGGTAGTTTAGATTGAAACACAGGGTCTTATTTTTTCTTTTTGTTTCGTACCAATACCTCTGCAAATACCGGATGATGTATCACTTCTCGGTCAATAAACTTGAGGGCGCTTATTTTTTTATCATTGGTAGCCAATGCATTTTCAAGTTGTATCACAGCTTCTTTTGTTTTGCCCTGGGCTAAAAGGATGGCTGCTTTGTAATATACAAATTCAATTTTTTCGCCACAATGTTCTTCAGCAATAATGAGTTGCGACAAGGCTTCATCTAAGTAATTTGCCACATACAATGCTTTTACCAAAGCTTGCCAGGTTGATTTAATATCGGGTCGGAGTTGTACGGCGTTTAAATAGCAAACCAATGCTTCTTTGTCTGCCCCCATTTCCATTAAACAATTGCCGAGTGCCAAACAATAAGAAGCGTTGTTTTTATTGATATGCAATGCTACCGAATACGCTTTAATGGCTTTTTCCCATTGAGATTCTTTGGTGTAAGTTTCACCTATTTTAAAAAATATTTGGTCGTCTTGCGGATTCAGTTGCGAAGCTTTTCGATAGTAATCTCTTGCTTTTGCATATTGTTTTTGTTTGTCCCAGCAATATCCGATGGCTTCCAAGATGATATCTTCAGGTTTGGCAATAGAAAGATGCATTTCAAGGACTTCAATGGCTTTGTTAAACTTCTTGAGCTGTATATATGCATCACCTTCATTTCGGTAGGCATATTCAAATTTATCATCAATGGCCAAACAATAATCATAGGCATCAATAGCTTTTTCAAATAATTTTAAACCCTGGTAGGCAACCCCTAAATTGTACCATGCCATGGCATTAAACGGTACCTGGTCAATAATTTTGTTGTGCAATTCAATACTGTCTTCATGAAAATTATTGATTTCTGCCCAAAAGCAAATACGCAATAAAGCATCTTCGTTGGTAGGTTCGTAAAGGAGTATTCTCTTTAGAGTAGTATATACTTTTTCAAATTCTTCTAATTCATCATAAATTTCAGAAAGCTCTAATAAAATATCAGTTTTATCTACACTATCAAATTTATCTGCATTTTTTTCAAGAATATCTACCGCTTCTGAAAAACGATTTTGATCCAGTAAAATATCGGATTTCATAAAAACACACTCAATATTATTTGGATCAATTTCTTCTACCTGATCTAATATTTTCAAGGCTTGACCATATTTTTTTTGATTCATCAGCCATTCTGCCTTACGTAAGAACAATGTGGAAGAAAAAGGATATAATGTAGATGCAATATCACATGCGAGACCTGCATTTTCACGGTCGCTATTGGTTTCAAAATAATCAATCAAATATTCAAAATCTTCTTCGGATACAATACCATGGGGCTCTCCTCTTTTAATTTTAAAAAACTCAATGAGTAAATCTTCAATATCACGAAAATCGTCATCTCCAAAAAAATCGTCATTAAACATATCAATATGTATTTCGTTATTGTAAAATTACGAATAATTATAGATTTTATTCAATCTGTAGCTTTAAATAATAAAATAGTAATCCACTTATGTGTATATAATATAATTGGCTATTTGTTAAATGCTTGTTTATCTTTGCACTCCAAAAACAATTTTATGGAATACTTGCACAATATTCATAGCATCCTCCGTTGGTTAGTGATACTCACTGCCATTTACGCCATTTTCAAGGCTTTCATGGGGATGCAACAACAATCTTCTTTTACTAAATCAGATAATACCGCAGGTGTAATGTTTACCAGTGTTATAGATTTGCAATTGCTAATAGGGTTGATATTATATTTTACAAGTGGCTTAGGATATAAAAATATCCAAGCAAATGGTATGGGATTTGTAATGAAAGATGGTTTTACCCGTTTCTTTGCGGTAGAACATATAGCTATGATGTTGATTGCCATTATCATCATACATATCGGTAGATCAAAATCAAAAAAGGCAAATTCAGATTTAGGCAAGCACAAAGCTGCTTTCTGGTATTATCTAATTGGTCTAATTCTTATTTTAGCCTCTATTCCTTGGCCGTTCCGTAAAGGTTTTGAAGCAATGGGGTGGATGTAATTTCCATTCTGTTTTATTGTTAATAAGGTGCTCTTGGGGTAAATGTACCCCTTACTTGTTTAAATAAAATTTATCTATTTTCTACTTTTAAAGCATAGTCATCTGATGCCTTTTATGTTTATTGGTTTTCTTTAACCATATAAACTTTATTATTCAACTTTAAGTGCTAATTTTGCACTCCTATGTCAGATGAAATCCGCCATGAATGTGGCATCGCATTTTTAAGACTTCGCAAATCCCTTTCCTATTACCACCAAACTTATGGCACGGCCTTTTATGGGCTAAATAAGCTATACCTAATGATGGAAAAGCAACACAATAGGGGGCAGGATGGAGCAGGTATCGCTACCGTGAAGTTGAATGTACAAGCAGGTACCCCATTTATGAAGCGTATCAGATGCAATAATGGCCAAAATATTGCAGATATTTTCAAACAGGTGCAAAACGAAATTGAAGAAGTTGAAAAATTACAACCTGATATAAGAATGTATCCCGAATTGATGAAGGGCTACTTGAGTTACATGGGTGAAGTAATGCTTGGGCATTTGCGATATGGTACTCAAGGACGTAATAATATCGAATATTGTCATCCTTTTATTAAATCTGATATCAATCCATTGCTAAATCTGTGTTTGGCAGGCAATTTTAATTTAGTCAATACCAAAGAACTATTTCATTTTGTGCATAAAGATGAACTAAGCAAAATGAAAACAGATAGTGATCTTTCGGCTATGATGGAGATTATTCATTATTTTTTGCGTGAAGAAGTAAATAATAATCCCGACGATATCCAGTGGAAAGAGGTATTGAGCAAGGCCTGTAGTATGTTTGATGGTGGTTTTGTTGCCGAAGGCATTTGTGGCAATGGCGATAGTTTTATACTCAGAGACAAACATGGCATTCGTCCGGCTTATTATTATATTGATGATGAAATCGTAGCGGCCGCTTCTGAACGTCCTGTACTGATGACTGCTTTCAAAACCACGCGTGAACATATTATAGAGCTGCCTGCTGGCCATGCCCTAATCGTAAAGGCAAATGGGTCATATTCTGTAGAATCCATATTGCCACAGGCAGAGAAAAAATCTTGTAGTTTTGAACGTATCTATTTTTCAAGAGGCAGTGATGAAGATATCTATAAAGAACGCAAACAATTAGGTAGATTACTTTCCGAAAAAGTACTAAAATCGATTAAATACGACTTGAAAAATACCATCTTCTCTTTTATACCTAATACTGCAGAAACGGCCTTTTATGGTCTTATTAAAGGTGCGGAAGCTTATCTGAATGAAATTAAAGTAAATAGGATACAAGCCTGGGATAAAAATTTTGATGAAACCAAATTGCGTGAAATGATAGAACGCAGGGTGCGAATCGAAAAAATAGCCATCAAAGATGTAAAAATGCGTACTTTCATTACAGAAGATGCTGCCCGAAACGAAATGGTACAACATGTATACGATATCACCTATGGTACTGTACGTGCAGGCATCGATTCATTGGTGGTGATCGACGATTCAATTGTACGTGGCACTACCCTCAAAGAAAGTATCATTAGAATGCTTGATCGTCTGGGCCCAAATAAAATCACCATTGTGTCATCGGCACCCCAAATTCGATATCCTGATTGCTATGGAATCGATATGAGTAAGATGGGAGAATTTATTGCTTTTCAGGCAACCGTTGAATTACTCAAAGACCATCATAAAACCCATATTCTAACAGATGTTTATGCTGATTGTTTGCAAGCTGAAAAATCAAATAAACTGAATACACAGAACTTTGTAAAACGTATTTATAAGCAATATTCGATTGAAGAAATCAATGTAAAAATTGCCCAAATGCTTCGTACCTCTGATGTCAATGCTGATGTAGAAATTATATATCAAACCATCGAAAATCTTCATGAAGCTTGTCCCGACAATCAAGGGGATTGGTATTTTACAGGCGATTATCCAACACCGGGTGGTAATGTAGTTGTCAACAAAGCTTTTATGAATTATATGGAAGGTAATGTTGCCAGAGGCTATTAAAGGCAAGTTGTTCTGGTATAAACAAAACAGTTTATTGGTTTTTAATTTTAAATAAATGGTATCATGATAAAATATGAAAAATTCACATTAAAAAATGGACTCAGATGTATAGTGCATCATGATACATCTACACCCATGGTGGCTATGAATGTTATTTATGATGTGGGTGCAAGAGACGAAAATCCTGCCCAAACAGGTTTTGCCCATTTGTTTGAACACTTAATGTTTGGAGGGTCAATTAATATTCCTGATTATGACGACCCCTTGCAAATGGCAGGTGGCGAAAACAATGCTTATACAACCAATGACATTACAAATTATTATATTCAATTACCTGCCAAAAACATCGAAACAGCTTTTTGGCTGGAAAGCGATCGTATGTTAAGTCTTGCATTCAGTGAAAAAAGCCTGGAAGTACAGCGTAAAGTGGTTTGTGAAGAGTTTAAGGAACATTATATCAATAAGCCTTATGGTGATACTTGGAAATACCTTCGTGAACTGTGTTATACCCAACATCCTTATCGATGGATGACCATTGGCAAAGAGCTCGCACATATTGAAAATGCTCAATTGCAGGATGTAAAAAACTTTTTCTTCAAGCATTATAGACCCGTAAACGCAGTGCTTTGTGTAGCTGGAAATATCACCACTGCTGAAGTAAAAGCATATGCAGAAAAATGGTTTGAGCCCATCGAATCAGGTGAGCCCTACGTAAGAAATATTGCGAAGGAGCCTATGCAAACCGCTCCACGTATGCAAATAATAGAAAAAGATGTACCTGTTTCCGTTATTTTTAAAGCCTATCATATAGCCAATCGATTAGATAAAAAATATTATGCTGCTGATGTCATTACTGAAATATTCAGCGGTGGTCAATCGTCTCGATTGCATCAAAAATTAGTCAAAGAACAGGCTATTTTTAGTCAAATTGATTGTTACCATACTGGAAGTGTTGAAAATGGATTATTAGTCATAGAAGGGAAAATTTTACCATTTGTAAAACCCGAAGATGCTGATAAAGCAATACAGGTAGAAATAGGGCTATTAAAGAACAATAAAATATCGGAACTTGAATTGGAAAAAGTAAAAAACAAAATTGAAAGCATGATTGCGTTTGAAGATTTAAGTTTACTGAGTCGTGCCAATAACCTTGCTTTTTATGAATTGCTTGGCGATGCCGAAATGATGAATCAGGAGTTAGGTAATTATCAGGCAGTAAGTGTAGATGATGTTATAGCTTGTGCAAATGAAGTGTTTAGTGAAGAGAACACAAACACCTTATATTATTTAGCTAAGAATAATACGCAAGCATAGGTTTTTTTGATTTCCGATACACAGAATGGTTCGAATTTGAATAAGGGATTTAATACCCTTATAACATTATTTATAGCTAAACATAATACGCAAGCATTGGGATTTTTTTTAATATCCAATATACTGAACTGTTCGTTTTATATATGGAGTTAATACCTGCAATTAATATTTATTTCCTAAAAATTAAACCCATTGTAAGCCTGTTTATTGCTTTGAAGTGAACCGAAACATTGATTGGTCCTGTTTCCTTTTTCATATCAGTTTACTTGTACACCGTTAAATTTGTTTTTCTACTCTTATATCATGGCAAAAGCGGAAACCAATTTAGTAAATACGTTTACTTATGAACAAAAAAAATCCTGCTTATTGCTAAGCAGGATTTTTTATAAAAATATGGTTTGATTATTTTTTCCAAAGACCACGACCGAAGTACCAAGCACATCCAAAAGTTAATGGACGAATCATAGAACTTGTGTTGCTATTTGTGTTACCAATTACATCAAAACCTACGTCTGTAGTGTTGATGATTGGATCTGCTGGTGCTGTACCATCTGGATCCCATTTAGTAGTTGCAACGCTTAAACCAGCTAAGTCAGCATAAAATGCAAATGCATTGTAAGGAGTGAAAGAAAAACCGAAGTTTACTGCACCACCAACACCTGTTCTGCTACCTGACATTGATTTGTTTCTTGTAGTGATAGAACCTAATACGTCGTCTACATTTTCAGTACCAGTAGATAAACCTAAGTTACCATATGTATAGAAAGCGAACCAATTGTTTAAAGGGAAATATTTTTGTAAATAAATACCAAAGTTAACATCTGTTCTGTCAGTTACTCTTTTGCTTAAAGTTGGGTTTTGTGTAGCAATATCTTCTGATTCACCATAAGATACGCCTAGGTTTCCACCTAACTCCAAATTGTCAATTACCATGTAACCAACTGATGGTCTGAAATGGAAATCTGTTGCTCTGTAAAGTGCATCCCCATCTGGATCCCATTTAGTGGTGTGAACGCCCATGCCCATTCTAACAACTACGTTACCTTGTGTAGTAGCTGTACGTGTTCTTTTTCTTTGCGCATCTACTGAGAGTGCTGAAACAATCATTAAAGAAAAGATAAGTAATTTTTTCATATATAATACTTTTTATTTGTTTTATGGGTCAAATGTATTGTAAGTTTTTTATATTTAAAAGCATTTTTTTGTTTTCTTTGTAAAAAATATTTTTTAAATAAATTATCAAAACAATAAAACATGAAAAAATTATTAATTGGTTTAGCCATTTTAGCAGTTGTCTTCCTTTATGTAAAGAGTACTTACAATGGCTTAGTTGCAAAAGATGAAGATGTAAAGCGTACCTGGGCAGAAGTGCAAAACCAGTACCAGCGCCGATCTGACTTAATTGAAAATTTAGTCAATACTGTAAAGGGGGCCGCTAATTTTGAACAAAAAACTTTAACGGATGTAATCAATGCACGTGCAAGTGCTACACAAATGAAAGTTGATATTAATGACCTTACACCCGAAAAATTAGCTGCATTTCAAGCTGCACAAGGTCAATTAAGTCAAGCTTTAGGACGATTAATGATGATTACTGAGAATTATCCTACCCTGAAAGCTAATCAAAATTTCCTTGATTTACAAGTGCAAATTGAAGGCACCGAAAACAGGGTAACCGTTGCCCGAAAAGATTTTAATGAATCAGTTCAGGTATATAATACCAAAGCTAGAAGTTTTCCGACGAACCTTTTTGCGAATATGTTTGGACTTAAAGCCAAACCTACATTTGAAGCGGATGCTGCTTCACAAAAAGCACCTAAGGTACAATTCTAAATGGCTTCCATTTTTTTAAATAATCAACAAGTATGTTCTCATTTTCTACTATCAAAACCCTTTTTTCTAAAGAAGAAAATCAACGCATATTAGATTGTGTTATTGAAAATGAAAATAAAACATCTGGTGAAATCAGAATTTTTATAGAGAGCCATTGTGTATATATGAATCCTTTGTGGAGAGCTTATGAAATATTTAATCAGCTCAATATGTATCAAACCGTAAACAGAAACGCTGTATTAATTTATATCGCATATAAAGACAGAGATTTTGCTTTGTATAGTGATAAATATATTTTTGAAAAAACAACGCAATCTTTTTGGGATAGGCAAAGTAAAAATTTAATCAGAGGTTTTTATGAAAAAAGAGAAGCAGAAAGTTTGATTCAATGTATCAATGAAGTAGGCACTGAATTACACAAACATTTTCCATATAATGGTGAAAATAAAAATGAATTACCAGACGAAATAGTATTTGGAAAATGATAAAAACCATCCATAAAAAATTTGCATATTGCTTGCTATGTTTAATGATAAACATGGGAATATTGCTTTGTTCAATGCAAGCTTATTCCCAGTCTAAATTTCATAGCCAAATACCTGACTTGCCTGCAAAGCCGGCCTTGGTAAATGATTTAGGCAATATGATGTCGCCCGAAGAGGTTTTGTTGCTGGAAACCAAATTATTAAATTTTGAAAAAGAATCATCCAATGAAATAGCCATTGTAACAGTTACATCCTTAGAAGGATTACCCATTGAAGATTATGCGGTAGAACTGGGCAGAAAATGGGATATTGGTAAAGAAAGTAAGAAAAATGGGGTATTGATACTGGCTTCAAAAAATGACAGAAAAATCAATATTTCACCTGCGTATGGATTGTCAGGTGTATTGCCTGATGTCATTTGCAGTAGAATTATTCGTGAACAGATTGTTCCTAATTTTAAAGAAGGAAATATCTACAAAGGTTTTGACCAGGCTGTAGACAAAATAATCGGCTATAGTAAGGGTGAATTCACTGCAGATGAGCCAGCAGGTGCATCTAATGTATCTCCATTGATTTTTATACTTATATTCATGGTAGTCATTTTTATATTCTTTTTTGTTTTACGCAATAAAGCAGGCACTACTTATATGAGCAGAAGGGGATATAAAAACAACGATGCCGGATGGGGTAGTGGGGGTGGTTTTTTAGGCGGAAGCAATTGGGGTGGCGGTGGAAGCAGCAGTAGCGACAGCGGTGGCTTTGGTGGCTTCGGTGGCGGTGGTGGTGGCTTCGATGGCGGAGGTTCCAGTGGTAGTTGGTAATTGCAAACGACAAGAGCCCATTGAGTATTTTAGATCTAATTCAAATCATAAATTCATTCAAACGAACTTTACATTGATCTATAGGATAGGGATTTCATGTCATATTTAGAGGACTGTAAATTTATTGTAAAATACCTCCTTATTTTAATTATTCAATGACCGCAATACACTTTAATTCTATGGCAATTGGTGTAGGTAAACTATTGATTTCTACTGTTGTTCTGCAAGGTTGTGCATTCGTAAAATATTCGGCATACAACTTATTGTAAGTATGAAAATCGCGTTTCATATTGACTAAAAAAACTGTCACATCTACTAAGTTTTCCCATCGGCTGCCACTTGCTTCTAATACAATTTTTACATTATCAAATACACTTCTGCATTGTGCTTCAAAATCGAATGTTTCAAAATTTCCATTTTTGTCGAGTGTTAATCCAGGTATTTCATTGGTAATGGGTGTACGTGGCCCAATACCCGATAAAAATAATAAATTGCCAACCCTTCGGGCATGCGGATAAGCCCCAACGGGTGCAGGTGCCTTTTGTGTAGATATGATTTCACTCATGGTATTAATTATTGGATGTAAATGTATAAAAAAAAACATCCTGAAAAAGTTCAAGATGTTTTTTTTATAGAATAATGATTGAGCTTATTTGCTAACCTGTATTTTTTGGGTCACTAAATTTTTGCCATTGCTCAATGAAAAAAGATAAAGACCACTACTTAAGTTGGCAGCATCAACTTGAATATAATTTAAGCCAGTATTTGCTTTAATCGTATTGTTTAATACCATTTCGCCTAAGTTGTTTACCAACTTATATTCATATTGATCTTGAAGATTTGACATAAATGTTACGGTTGTAGTATTTGAAGTTGGGTTTGGTACTGCATGCACAATTTCAAAATTGTATTTAGCTAAATCGCTTATACCTACAGCCCAACATGGTATAGGATTTATAACTAATTTATAATCTGTAATTGATGTTATTGTGTCTGTTTTTCTGCCTGGATAAATGGTTGGGATCAGCGCATCAATGACCAAATCAGCACTGTGGATATTGCTTGTATATACATACAAATTGATTGTTAAGTTATTGGTGCCTGTAGGCGCATTGGCAGGAACATTGCCACTAATTCTTACACAAGCCATAGAGTCACCTTTAATCACTAAACGAGGAAAATTGCTTTTTGGTGATCCGGCTCCTGCAGGTGGTAATAATGCAGGTACACTTTCTGCTATCAAATACCCTGGCATACCTGTGATATTAGCATCTACAACAAATGAATCAATATCTGCTGTGATAGAGCCTAAACCAGCTATATTAATCACTGTATCTTTTGCTGCTTTAATATATAATATTTGTTCATAAGGATTCCCTTGGCATCCAGCAATAAAGTTGGTAGCACTGTCTGGAATAATATAAGCATTCTTTGGCGCTTGTAAAGTTCCTGGTACACATTGTGCATTCGCAAATAAGGTTGACACAACCAATAATAAGGGTAAAATTAATTTTTTCATTTAAAAAGTTTTGATAAAGGTAATATTATATTACTTTTCTCAAAATTTTTTTTACGGATGAAATATTTATTCAAAATACTGGTGTTTTTTTTAGTTTTTGATGTCAATGCACAAACTGCATTATTGAAAGGAACAATTAAAGACAGCCTTAACAATGAAATATTAACTGGGGTAACTATTTCAGTCAATCAAAAATTAGGTACCAAAACCAATGAAAATGGAGATTATACCTTGAAACTGCCATCTGGTAAATATAAAATGAATGTTAGCTATACAGGCTATCAATCGAAATCTGTTGACATCGAATTGAAAGAACAAGAAACACAAGTGTTAAACATAAGCCTTTTACTAAAATCAAAAGAACTCAATATCATCACAGTCAGTGGTAGCAAATTTGCCAAACGTGCTGCAGAAGAAATTGTTTCTATTGAAGTTATCAAACCCGCACAAATACTGAGTATGGCCAATAATTCTATGGATGATGCGTTGCAACGTGTACCAGGGGTGGATGTGGTTGAAAATCAAGTCAATATACGTGGAGGTGCAGGTTGGAGCTATGGAGCGGGTAGTAGAGTATTAGTTCTTGTAGATGATATGCCTATGTTAACAGCCGATGCTGGAGATGCCAAATGGGATTTTTTACCCCTTGAAAATTGCGAACAAATAGAAATCATCAAAGGCGCTTCGTCATCCCTGTATGGTTCTTCCGCTTTAAACGGTGTCATCAATTTTCGAACCGGTTTTGCCCGTTCAAAGCCACGCACCAAAATGATGTTGTATAATGGCATGTATGGAAACCCCGCAGATAAAAGCTGGATTTGGTGGGATAAACAGCAGCCTGGCTTTCAAGGAGGTTATTTCATGCATTCGCAAAAATTTGGGAACCTTGAAACCGTTTTTGGCTCAGCCTGGTATAGCGAAGATTCCTATCTTCAAGGCGATTTGACAAGAAGAGGAAGAATGAATTTAAATTTACGTTATACATTTAAAAAGCTAGAAGGACTATCAATAGGTATCAACAGCAATCTTCAAAAAAATAAAAGTCAAACCTTTTTCTTTTGGCAACCCGATTCGAATGGCACCAAATATTATCAACCATTTGGCGGTTTAGATGATTCTTCTACAACCGTAAATAAAAATAGGGGACAACGAATCAATATTGATCCATACATTCAATATGTTACTAAAGGCGGTGCCAAACATGTATTGCGTTCACGTTGGTTTAGAAGTAAAAATAATATACCCGAAAAGAAGCAATCTTCGGTGGCTGATACCTATTTTGGCGAATATCAATTTCAAAAAGCAATTGGTGCTGAACATGGTTTGCTTAAAGATGTAAATGTTGTATCAGGTGTGATGGGTAGTTACAGCAATATTGTAGGCGAACTTTATGGAAATCATACTACTTTTAATATTGCACCCTACATACAATTAGAAAAAAAGATACAAAAACTTTGGACATCATTGGGTGTTCGTTATGAATTTAATCAAGTGGATGCTTATAAAATTGAAAAAAAACCCGTGTTTAGGGCTGGTGTAAATTATGAATTAGATCAGGCTACATTTATTAGAGCTAGTTATGGTCAAGGTTATCGTTATCCATCAATTGCTGAACGTTTTGTAAGTACTTCCTTTGGGGCTTCACGGGTGTTTCCAAACCCGGGTCTTAAATCCGAAACAGGATGGAGCGCTGAGTTAGGCATCAAGCAAGGATTTAAATTTGGTTCATGGATGGGCTTTATTGATGTCGCAGGTTTTTGGACAGAATATAAAGATATGATGGAATTTAATTTTGGTTTACAACTCCCAGCCGATTCTACCATATATCAAGTACATAATGTACAAGATTATATCGGTTTTAAATCAATCAATGTAGGCACAGCCCGTATAAATGGTATTGATATATCTATCATGGGGCAGGGTAATATTGGCCCATTAAGTTCGAAAGTGATTTTAGGCTATACTTATATGAATCCTTTACAAATCAACCCAGATTCAATTACCAAAGCAAATTTAAGTGGACCTACAAACACCTTAAAATACAGATATCGCAATAGTGTAAAATTTGATTTCGAAAATACCTTTAAGAAAATATCCATAGGGAATACTTTATTATATAACTCAAATATGCAAAATGTAGATGCTGTATTTCAAAACTCAAAACCCAATGAAAATGTATTTGGGAGATTATTTGAATATGGAACCCATATACCTAGTACTGTGAACGAATTTAGAAATAAATACAATAATGGTACTTTTATATGGGATTTGCGCTTGGCTTATCAACTAAGTAAGCAAACCAAAATCGCATTTGTGGTAAAAAATATGCTCAATCGGGTATATGCTGAGCGCCCTGCGATTATTAGTCCACCACGAAATTTTACTTTGCAACTCTCCTTAGATATGTAAAATCAAACTTAATCGCGTTGCAAGATGAGCAATAAAAAACTAAATCATTTAAAATAATACGTTGTATTTTTGCATCCTAACGCTTAGACAATGAATGCAACCCTCACAGCTAAAGATTTTACGACTGACCAAGAAGTTAGATGGTGCCCTGGATGTGGCGATTATAGTATACTCAAACAAGTACAAACCGTTTTGCCTGGTTTAGGCATTCCGCGTGAAAACTTTGTCATCATTTCAGGTATTGGATGCTCTTCGCGTTTTCCTTATTATATGAACACTTTTGGTATGCATTCCATTCATGGAAGAGCTACTGCCATTGCAAGTGGACTGAAAGCAACCCGTCCCGAACTGAGTGTCTGGATTGTAACTGGTGATGGTGATTCTATGAGTATTGGAGGCAATCATCTCATTCATTTATTGCGTCGAAATTTTAATGTACAAATACTACTGTTTAATAATCAGATTTATGGTTTAACCAAAGGACAATATTCTCCCACAAGTGAACCAGAAAAAATTACTAAATCGACCCCTTATGGCAGTTTAGATCATCCTTTTAACCCGGCTTCCTTAGCATTAGGGGCTGATGCTACTTTTGTAGCACGAAGTATGGATCGCGACACCAAGCATTTACAAGAAATGCTTAAAAGAGCAGAAGCACACCAAGGAACTTCCTTTTTAGAAATTTATCAAAACTGTAATATTTTTAATGATGGCGCTTTTGAAGTGTTTACCGAAAAAGGCTCGAAAGTAACGAATACCTTATTTGTAGAACATGGCAAACCTTTAGTATTTGGTAATGAACGCACCCAGGGAATCGTATTAGATGGACTAACTCCTAAAGTTGTGAGCATCGGAAACGAGTATAGTGAACATGATTTGTGGATACATGATGAACATGATTTGCATAAAGCACAAATATTAGCACGTCTTTTTGACAATCCTGCTGATAATGATGCGATGCCACGGCCTTTTGGTGTATTTTATGCCACCCAACGACCTTGTTATGAAGATCAACTTCATCAGCAAATACAGTTTACCATCAACAAAAAAGGCTTAGGTGATTTAGACTCACTGATAGCAGGCAATGAAACCTGGACAGTACTTTAATCTTCAGTAGACTTTCTTTTTTTATATTATTCAATGAATATAGGTACCCAACGTTTTTTACCGCATTTTAAATTAATACTTATTGTATCAATCACCTTGTTGATATATAGTTGCAATAAATCAAGTACCTGTCTTACCCCCAAAGTAGTAGCCTTGCGTGGTGGTTTTTATTATCGTGATACTGTCAATACTTTTAAAGATTCAGTGCAAGTCAATGCGAATTTGTATTTTGGTACAAGCCTCAATTATTTTATAAATATTAAAAATACCAGTAAGTATTTTCTTTCGCTCGCGCAAAATACCGATTCCGTAACATTGTATTTTCAATCTGATTCAACGAGCACTGAACCCGAAACCATCGATTCATTGTTGCTCCATTATACCAGAGAGCCTCATTTTATTTCTACTGCTTGCGGGTACGAAACCTTTTTCAATATTACCAATATAAGTTATTCAACCAATATCATTGATACCATTATTATAAATCAATCTGCGGTAAACAATGATGTAAACAAGGAAAATCTAAAAATTGTCATTAAAAAATAAACCATACAATCTTTTTTTCTTTAGGGCAAATTTCAGGTTTGCCTTTTTCCTACTTTGTTTGTTAGGGTTAATCATGCCATTGTTAAGTATGGCTAAGGATAAAGATAGTTTAGAAAAAAAGTTTGATTATTTTCGTGTTGGGATCGATTTGTCAAAGGTTGTAGCTTCTCCTTTAGCCAAAGATTATAATACCTATGAATTTACATTTGATGTTCATTATAAGAAAGCGATATATTATGTTGCCGATGTTGGTTTTGGAAACTCATCTGTGGAAAACACCAATATGACATTTACAAGCAACAATGCTTTTATACGCTTAGGGCTCGATAAAACCTTTTTTGGACAAGAATTTAAAGGCGATATGGACAATGCCTTTATCGGTTTACGTTATGGATTGGGCTTTGTAAACCGCGGCGCTGCTACTTATTTTATACAAGACACCGTTTGGGGGAATACAGCAGGTACCATCCCAAAATCAAATTTTATAGCCCATTGGGTAGAACTAGGGGGAGGTTTTAGAATCGAACTAGTTAAAAATATTTTTTTAGGCTGGAATATCCGGGTGAAAACATTTGTGAATCCTAAAAAATTTGAACAGCTTCCGCCAGCCTATTTAGCAGGTTATGGACGTAGCGAAAAAAATACCGCCTTCGGTTATAACTTCTTTTTGATGGTAGGATTTGGTAAAAAAAGATAATCCATTTTTTACCTTCGTTAAATGGTAAAATAAAAGAAGTTGATGACCTATCTATCTCAATTTTAATCATTAAAATATGAATTTACTCAAACACGAAACATCACCTTATTTATTACAACATGCTGCAAATCCTGTACATTGGCAGCCTTGGGGTGAAGCTGCATTTGAATTGGCTCGCCAAACCAATAAACCAGTATTACTCAGCATAGGTTATTCATCTTGCCATTGGTGTCATGTGATGGCACATGAAAGTTTTGAAAATGAAGAAGTGGCAGCACTCATGAACCAATTGTATGTGAATATTAAGCTTGATCGGGAAGAATATCCTGATATCGATCATATGTATATGGATGCTGTTCAAGCCATGACAGGCAGTGGTGGATGGCCACTCAATGTATTTTTAACCCCAGATAAAAAACCTTTTTATGGAGGTACTTATTTTCCGCCAGTAAGAGCATATAACAGAGCCTCTTGGAAAGAAATACTTGTGAACGTATCGCAGTATTATACCCAAAATAACCAGGCTGTTCAAGAACAAGCAACCCAAATGATGCTTCACTTAAAACAAGCTTCGGACTTACCTACACTCTCTAAAATACAATCTGTAGAAAGTACGAAGCATTCATCTGACAAAGCAACAGCCGATCAAATGATTTTTAAAAAAATCATGGCTCAGGCTGATACTACAGAAGGTGGATTTGGCAATGCACCTAAATTTCCTGCTACCTTTACCATCAAATATTTACTTGATTATTATGCTATCTATAAAGAGGAAGCTGCTTTAAAACAAGCCTGTTTGTCATTAGACAAAATGGCTATGGGGGGTATTTATGACCATCTGGGGGGCGGTTTTGCTCGATACAGTACTGATACTTTTTGGATAGCCCCGCATTTTGAAAAAATGCTTTATGACAATGCATTGTTGATTGAGATTTATAGCTTGGCTTATGCTTACACCAAAAATATTTTTTACAAAGAAATTGTTTCAGCAACTGTAGCATGGTTACAACGTGAAATGATGGATGAAAATACGGCTTTTTATTCGGCACAAGATGCAGATAGTGAGGGGGTTGAAGGTAAATATTATACCTGGGATACTGCAACCCTTAAAGATCTGTTGGGCGAGCAATATGAACTCTATAAAGAATATTATCAAATCAAAGAGCAGGGTAATTGGGAACATACCAATATTTTATATACGACCTATGAAAGTAAAAATAATACCAGTGAAGAAACCTGGAAAATCATTCAACAGATCAACACGCAGTTATTTACAATCAGAAACCAACGTATCAAACCACTGACAGACGACAAAGTGTTGCTGGGTTGGAATGCATTAATGAATAAAGCATTATCAACAGCAGCAATCATTTTTGATGATGGCGCTTACTTAAATTTAGCGATCAGTAATATGAAGTTTCTTTTGTCGAAAATGGCACACCCACACTATCTTTATTGTCATACCATAAAAAACGACCAGCAAAAGATACCAGCCTACCTCGACGATTTGGCTTATTTGTCAATGGCATTGATTCAATTAAATACAGCCACGGCAAAGCCTGATTATTTACTGAAAGCGAAAGAAATTATAATCTATATTGAACAACATTTTAAATCAAATGATGCTGTTTTATTTAATTATACCAATCATCAATATTTACAGGTCCCTATTAATAAAATTGAAACTTACGATGGAGCTGTACCTGCATCGAACAGTGTTTTGTGTAAAGTATTTGATCATCTTGGGTATGCTTTTAGCCAATTGTCTTGGGTAGAACAATCGCGTAAAATGATTTTAAATATGCAAAATTTTTATCATACATATCCCACATCTTTTGGGGTATGGGCAGCTTTTTTTCTGAGTAAAAATGAACTAGAAACGCAAATTACCATCGTAGGAGCGGATGCAAAAAAGGATCTTTATGCACTTTACAATAAAATGCCTCATGCCTACGTTACTTATGTGGTAAGTTCTGAGGAGGAAAATATAGAATCGATCAAACATAAATTTAAAAATGGGGAAACACTTGTATATGTATGTAGAAATAATAACTGTCTACCCCCTTTCACCTCAATAGAAGATACAATGACAGTATTTTTTGACAATAAATTTTGATTTGTGAGTTTTTTTTTCTTTCTTAGCATTTGATTTTATCGGGGGATAAAACAGTTAGTGGAGTTCATTTTTATACATACTCTTTTATTCTTCAAAAATCAAAAAAAAAAAAATTTAAACATTTTTATATAAGAATTAAAATATCCTACATATATTGTGCAGATATTTGACTTAACAAATATTTTTAATATATTTGCCTTCTTGTATAAAAACAATAAACGGACTATGATAAAACAATTTTCGTTACGATTATTCGCATTAGGATTAATAGTTACAGCTTGGGGATGTGGCGGCGGAGGTACTACTTCTAACGGACAGTTAGTGGGTACTACTCACAGAACAAATACCACAGTGCCAACACCAACCGGTATGACATGGGTGCCTTCGGGGGTGATGCATATGGGTGCTAGTGACCAGGACATCAGAAATGCTAACGATGTAAAAAACAGAACAGTACAGATGATTGGCTTCTTTATGGATGCAACAGAAGTAACTAATTCAGAATATCGACAATATGTTGACTGGGTTCGTGATTCTACAGCGCACTCTATATTGGGAGACTTTAAAGACTTGCCAGATGGAAGTCAAATTATTGACTGGAAAAAGAAACTTAAATGGGGAAGTGATGATGTGCAAGATGCTATGGCAGCTTACTACATTCCATCAACTGAAAGTATTTGGGGTAAAAAAGAATTTGACAATGCAAAGTTGAAGTATCATTACGAATCATTTGATTATGATAGAATGGCACGTGAATCAACACCTGGACAAAATCTTACCCGTTCATCATACTTAGTGAAATATGATGTAGGAGCTTATCCTGATACAACCGTATGGATGAAAATGTTTTCGTATTCATATAATGAGCCAATTGCACATCAATATTTTTGGTATCCAGCATTTAATAACTATCCTGTGGTAGGTGTTAATTGGTATCAAGCTAATGCATTTTGTCATTGGAGAACTAAATTTTGGAGAGGATATAAAGATTCTAAAAAACAATATTTAGAAGGCGAATTTCGCTTACCAAGTGAAGAACAATGGGAATGGGCAGCACGTGGTGGTCGTACTCAATCACCTTATCCATGGGGCGGTCCGTATATCGTAAACAAAAAAGGATGTTATTTAGCTAATTTCAAACCAAACAGAGGTAATTATAGTGCAGATGGTGGTTTGTATACTGTAAGAGCTGATGCGTATTGGCCAAATGATTATGGTTTATATAATATGAGTGGTAATGTTGCAGAATGGACATTATCTCCTTATGAATCATCTACCTATAATAATGTAGCAGATATGTCTCCGGAAATCAGAAGTAAAGCAAAAGAAGCAGATCCTACATGGTGGAAACGTAAAGTTACTAAAGGTGGCAGTTGGAAAGATGTAGCAAGTTTTTTACAAGTGAGCAATCGTGATTACGAATTTGCAGATACCGCTAAAGCATTTATAGGATTTAGATGTTTGGTACAGTATATCTCTCCTGCGCTAACGAACAAATCACCTAAAAGAAAAAAATAAAATCTACAGATTAAATTAATTAAAATAAAACAATAAATTAGAAAATGAAATCAATATCCTTATTTTTCGAAACTTCAGCAGGAAAACAATTAAAGAACCTTATTATTGGTTTAGGAGCGTCAGTGGTACTAATTGGAGCGTTGGCTAAGTTACAACACTGGTCATGGGCAGGTCCTGCACTTATAGTAGGGATGAGTGTTGAAGCCTTTATCTTTGCGCTATTAGGTATTTTGCCTCCACACAAAGATTATTATTGGGAAAAATATTACCCAGGACTTGATCAAAACCCACATGTTGAAGCATACAAAAAAGGGATTAAATTTTCACCAACGCCAATCGCAGGTATCAATGGATCCAGTGGTAGTTCAGCAACTGCTTCTTTAGATAAAATGTTAGAGGAAGCCAATATGAATCCAACAAATCTTAAAAAGTTGAACGAGAATTTCCAACGTTTTGGAGAAACCGTTAATCAAGTAAAAGATATTACACACGTAGCAGCAGCTACCAATGATTATGCTAACAAAGCAAAAGAAGCTACAGCTGCTTTAGGTCAAATGAAAGATACTTTCTTAGGCGCTACTAATACATTAGCATCATTTAACAATGCAGCTGATGAAACGGCTAAATTCCATAGTCAGGTAACAACATTGACTAAGAATTTGGGCTCATTAAATCAAATTTATGAAGTAGAATTACAAGATGCAAACAATCATTTGAAAGCAATGAACAAATTCTATAGTAATTTAGTGAATGCATCTGACGCTATGCAAAGTAGTGCTGATGATGCAAATAAAGCAAAAGAACAAATTGGATTATTAGCTAAAAACTTAGGAACATTGAATCAGGTATATGGCAATATGTTAACTGCAATGCAGGGCAGATAATTGATAGAGTAGTATAACAATAGAAAAAAATAAATTTATTTAATTAGAAAAATATTAATAAAGAATGTCTTTACCTAAAGAACCAAGGCAGTTAATGATTAACTTGATGTATCTAGTACTAACAGCATTGTTAGCGATGAACGTATCAAGTGAAATATTAAATGCATTCAAAATAGTAGATAAAAGTCTTGTCATTTCAAGTAGAAACATTGATTCTACCAACTCTTTCTCTTTGAGAAAATATGATGAAAGGATGAATGATCCTGAAATTCAAGAGAATCCAAAGAAGTTGAAAAAAATGACTGATTTCCGTCCTTATATATTGAAAGCAACAGAAAAGTCAAAAGAAATGTCTGCTCTTTTAGAGACATACAAACAACTGATTATCACACGTGCTGGTGGTATTAATCCTAAAACAGGTTTATTAGATAGACCAGAAGATTTGGATGCAGCTACTGCTATTATGATTGAAGCTGAAAAGAAAGGACCTGAGATGAAAAGCAAACTTGAGCAATATATCAAAGATATTGCCGCTTTGGTTCCAGTAGGGGGTGATAGTATCGAATCAATTAGAGATAGAAATGAAGAATTAGAAAAACAATTTCCAATTAATTTTGACATTATTGAAAGCGAAGAAAACAAAACCAATGACTGGAGTTATGGTAATTTCCATATGGTACCTGCTATAGGTGCAATTACGATTTTAGATAAATATATCAACGACGTTAAAAGCTCTGAATCAATGGTTATTGATCGTTTGTGGCAAGCTGCTACAGGTGAAAAAAGAGACAAAAAAATACCTTTACCTGATTATGCATTATTGATTTCTTCACCAAATAGTTATTTATTGCCAGGTGAAAAATATTCTGCCAAAATTATGTTGGGGGCTTATAATAAAACAGCTAATGCCTTAACAATAAGAGTAAATGGTGGTGGTATTGCAGTGAAAGAAGGTGTGGCAGAATACACAACCATTGCTAATGGTAAAGGTGAACAAAAAATTACAGTTTCTGGTTCATTTACTGATCCAAATACAAATGAAACTAAAACATTTACCGAAACCGCAACTTACTATGTTGGTGAAGCACAAGCTTCTATTTCACTTGATAAGATGAATGTGTTTTATATTGGTGTTGATAATCCGGTTACTTTCTCAGCATCTGGTATTCCAGCAGGTAGCTTGTCTTATTCTTCTGAAGGTTGTACTTTAACAAAGGCTGAAGGAATCAATAAGTTTGTTGTTAAAACAACAGGCGCACCGGGTAGTAAAGCCAAAATAACCTTAACGGGTAAATTAGGCGACGGAACCACAAAAGCATTTGGTACTTATGAATATCGTGTAAAAAGAATACCTGATCCTTATCCATTATGTGCAAATAGTAAAGGTGGCCCGGTATGTGCTAACGCATTGAAAGCCCAAATTGCTATATTTGCCAAATTAGATGGTTTTGATTTTGATGCCAAATTTGAAGTTGTTGGTTTCACAATGTTCTATCAACCAAAAAGAGGCGATCCAAAAGAAGCTGCTTCAAGAAATATGTACTTATCTGGACCTAATGCTGGTGCTGATGTAAAAGACATCATGGAAACACTTAAACCAGGAGACAGATTATTTATAGAAAATATAAAAGCAAAAGGACCCGACGGTACTACAAGAAGTATTGGTTCATTAAACTTTATTATAAATTGTTAACATTATAATTATTTATTCAAATTATGAAAAATATCAGTAAAATTAAATGGGGAATTGCAGTTGCAATGTTGTATACCTCCACAATAATTGCTCAGCCAGGTGTACCACCTCCATCAGGAGTGAATGTAGACCCAAATGTAGTAGGTGGCACAGCACAGATTGTAAATTCAGAATGGAAACCTTCATTAAGAAGAGATGGTGCTATTGATAGAGTTGAACATAATAATTATGTGACTCCTTGGCAATCAATCAGAGAGGCTGATGTACTTTGGAAAAAAAGAGTATGGCGTGAAATTGATACTCGTCAAAAACAAAATTTTGCTTTCAGATATCCTGGTGATGAAGAAAGTGGTGGTGGTATGTATATTGAGATTTTATTACATGCTATCAAACAAGGTCAAATTACCGCTTTTGTTGATGAAAGATTTACAGCTCCATTAACTTTAGAAGATGTGATGACTAAATTAGTACCTCCACCAGATACTATCGAAAGAGAAAATCCTGACGGTACTTACGATCAAATTATCATCAATAAATCATTTGACCCTGATCAAATTACTAAGTTTAGATTAAAAGAAGATTGGATTTTTGATAAAAACTTAGGTCGTATGGTAGTTAGAATTATTGGAATGGCACCATATATCGAAAAGAAAAATACTGATGGTACAGCACGACCTGCAGTTCCTTTATTCTGGTTATACTATCCTGATTTAAGAGGTAGTAACGCTAAGTTTGAAGTGTACAATCCTGAAAACGATGTATACAGAATTACATGGGATGATTTTTTTGAAAAAAGACTTTTCTCTAGTTTTGTATTAAAATCAACAATCAATAATCCATTACAAGAAGATATTAAAAACTACAAAAAGAATATTGATATTCTTAATGAAGGTGAAGATATTAAAGAAAAAATCTTTAATAGAGAACATGATATGTGGGTATATTAATCATTTATCTTTAAATTATTTAAAACCAATCGTTTTACGGTTGGTTTTTTTTTGTTTTTTTATTCTATACGTTTTTTGTTGAGTATTATCAATACCGATATAGATGTATCAATACATCATACAAAGTTGATTTGTAATAGCTAAAAGCATTGTTTGCCGATTTCTAAATCGATATTTTTATACTATAAAGTATCCATTTACTTGGTAGAATGTATATCTTAAAGGTGGGTTCAAATAATACCGTTAAACATTATAATAAAAGGTATTTACTATTGTAAGTATTTTATAATTTTGGCATTATTAATAAATATCCTTAGTATACCTGTATGGGTTTATAAAACAATATATGCTGGTTTTTGGTTCAATTTACTATTTAAATTGAATAAGAAGGCTAAATCAGGGTTTACACTATTAAAAAGAACTATTTAATGTGGAAGTTTTTAATAAAGTTTACTTTTCAATAAATTCCATTTATGTAAACGATGTCGTAGAGAAACCCTTAATACGCCTAAGCCGTATTTCATACTTCTACTGAAATTAATACTTGAAGCTTCTTCAAAATATTTAGTAGGACAAGTGATTTCAGCGATTTCAAAATTTTTCATAAATATTTGCGAAAGCATTTCATTGTCAAATACAAAATCATCATCATTGATATTGTAATTAATACTTTGTAATACTTTTTTTGAAAATGCACGATATCCAGTGTGATATTCACTGAGTTTTTGACCGATCAATATATTTTCGGTTAAGGTAAGCATTCGGTTAAAAACATATTTGTAATAAGGCATACCACCCCTTAGAGCCCCTTTCCCTAAAATGCGAGATCCTAATACAGCTGGATAAAGTTCACTAGCGATTATTGAGCACATGGCGGGAATTAGTTTAGGTGTGTATTGATAATCAGGATGCAACATCACTACAATATCAGCATTTAATTCCAATGCTTTATTATAGCAACTTTTTTGATTTCCCCCATATCCTTTATTCTTATCATGCTTGATAATATGTTTGATACCTAATTTTTCTGCAACTTCTATCGTATTGTCTTTACTCACATCATCTACCAATACCACATCATCAACGATGTCGAATGGAATTTCTGCATAGGTCATTTCTAAAGTTTTGGCTGCATTATAAGCAGGTAACACCACGACTATTTTTTTGTTGTTAAGCATAAGAGAAGTGCAAGATAAATAATCTTTAAGAATGATGACTGCTTAATTCAAATACTTTTTTTTCTGTATTTACTAAGTTTGATTTCGCATGGGCTATTATATTATCTTTTTCATCATAAATATAACATTCTACATTGGCTATTTTTTTACCACTTCGGAGCACTTTACTTTTTGCAGTTACGTGTGTATGGATGGGAGCACTATACAAATAATCAATCGTAAGGTTTACCGTTGTATAATAATATTCTGTACCTGTGCTGTAAAATGCCAAACCACATAACTCATCCATTATCATAGCTATCATACCGCCATGCAACATATTGTTTGGGTTCGTCATATCTTCTCTCACCAATATACTGGCTTCTATTTCTCCATCAGCTACTTTTAATAATTTGTAATGAAGCCATTTGCCTGCCTGCGACTTTGTATTGGTAAAATATTGCCCTTCGTATTGTTTTAATTGATAGAGTATTTGATTTTTCATATATTTTTCAAAGGTATAAAGAAACGAGATATAACAATATAGAGTAAATTTATACTTTAATTTAAAATATATAAATATTTATTATGACATTAACGCAAATTGAATACATCGTAGCAGTAGAAAGAAACGGTAGTTTTGTAACAGCCGCTGAAAAATGTTTTGTTACCCAGCCTACGCTGAGCATGCAAATACAAAAGCTGGAAGAAGAGCTTGGTATAAAGATTTTTGACAGAAACCACCATCCTATTTTGCCAACAGATATGGGGAAAAGAATCCTTGAACAAGCAAAAAAGGTATTGTACGAAAGAAATATAATTGATGAACTTATCCTTTCACAAAAAGATGAACTGATCGGTAATTTAAATGTAGCCATCATTCCTACAGTAGCCCCAAGTATATTACCCAATACACTCAAATCATTGGTAAAAAAATATCCTAAGTTAGACATTACTATTTCTGAAATGAACACAGAAAATATCATCAAACAATTGAAAGAAGGTGAATTAGATTTTGGTATTTTAAGTACACCACTTTATGAAAAGTCACTCAAAGAAACTGTTTTATATTATGAACCCTATGTCATTTATGCATCAAAAAACCATAAATTGCTCAATAAGAAAAATATCACTCCTGAAGATTTAGATGTAAATGAGATATGGTCGCTAGGGGATGAACATTGCATGCGTTTCCAGGTAATCAATTTATGCGGTAAGCAAAAGTTTGTAGGGGCTCAAAATCCATTTACCTATCATTCGGGTTCAATCTTGTCACTCATTAATATGGTAGATGTCAATGGAGGTTATACCATACTGCCTGAACTTGCCTTGAGTATTTTTCCTGAAGCAATCATGAAACAAGTTAGAACTTTTAACGATCCCATACCAGTACGAGAAATCAGTTTAGTAACCAATAAATATTTTACTAAAAATAAATTGTCTATCGCATTTATGGATAGTTTGCTTAGTAATATACCAGAACCAATGAAAGCGAAAAATAAAAAAAGAAGGATTCTTAATACGAATTAGTAACTACAAATATAAAAGGTATTCATTTTAAATGTAATTTCTTTAACTGTTGAAAATACTATACGTAGTCTTTCTGCAATGATCATCTTTTCATTGCTGCTGTTCAGTATCATATTAAAAATACAATATCCACCTGTATTCAATGTCTTTTTGCATAGCTCAAAAAAATATAGTTGTTTATAATCTTTTGGAATAAAGGTATCCCTAAACACATCTACACCTATTAAGTCAAAAGTTTGTGTGGTAGTTTGTAAATAGTTTAATGCATCCGTATATTTCCAGCTTACATTATTTTTAGAATTGAGGTTCATATAATTTATGCTCAAGTCAAGGATGTCATTGTCATTATCTACCAATACAGAATCAGGATAAAGATGATGTTTTTGTTGTAATATCTTCAATGCACTCCCTAATCCAGTACCCAACAATAAGAAACTTTTACAATGAGCGATTTCTTTTTTAATCAATGAAAATGTTTTGCGAAATGGTGTATAGAAAGTGCCAAATGAATACACAGCATCATGTGTGGATAACATAAATTGATTACAATACAATTGTAAACTTAATCGCTGATGACGATCGTTAGATACTATTTTGAGCGTAACAGGATAAAAAAAACTCTTTAGCTTGGTGCTAAAACTTACTTCCATAAAGAACGATAATACTTTATTTTAAAAAATGATTAGTACAAGATACATCAATCTCGTTTACCAAACAAGAGACTTCCAATACGTACCATCGTACTACCTGCCTGAATGGCCAATGTATAATCGCTACTCATTCCCATTGACAATTGGTTAAATGAGTGCTTGTTGAGTAAGTAGGATTTTTTTACAGTATTAAACAAACTTTTCAAATGCAAAAACTCATTGCTTACTTGTGTTGCATCGTCAGTATTGCTTGCCATTCCCATCAGCCCTACTATTTCAATAAACTGTAAAGAGCTGTTTTCAGCACAATAATATTCAAGTATTTCTATCAATTCTTTTTCATCCGCACCAAATTTAGTCGATTCTTGTGCAATATGTATTTGTATAAGTACTTGAATGATACGATTGTTTTTTTGCGCTTCTTTGTTGATTTCAAAAAGTAATTTTAATGAATCAACCGAATGAATCATCGCAATAAATGGTGCAATGTATTTTACTTTATTGCTTTGCAAATGCCCTATAAGATGCCACTCAATATCTTTTGGCAAAAGTGATTGTTTCTCAATCAATTCTTGCACTTTGTTTTCGCCAAATATTCTTTGACCCTGGTCGTATAAACCTTTTATTTCTTCAATAGGCTTGGTTTTGGAAACGGCTACTAAAGTAACATTGTTTTTTTTGAGTTCTGCTGATATCAGTTCATACGGATTCATCGATGTCATTCATTTTTAGAAAATAATTTTTTGTATACCCCTTTTGAAGTGTTCAATAAAAGTAAATAATTGCCTTCTTGAAAATGGGAAATATCCAGTGATAAATCTTTATTTGCATTAGGCAATATTATTTCCTGTTTCATGACTTTACTACCCAATATGTCGTAAACCGACACTTGTGTGATGCTTAATAAATAGGGTGTTTCAATGTGCAGGATTGTTTGGCTGGGAATAGGGTATACCTTAATGCCATCAAATAGATGCTGATCTGCCAAGCCAATGCTTGTACAGTCGCCACTTCCCCAAATACAGTCAGCAAACATTGGATAATCAATAAATGGATTTCTATTCATTTGAATTTGGGCTATCGCATTGTTTCGAATAATTTCTTTTTGACTGACTGGATCATTATGATGCCAATTCATCAGCAAAGTAATGGCGTCAGCTGTTAGTTGAGCACCATTGGCCATAGTCCAATTGCCCCAGCCAGCATCTTCATTTTCATAACGTGTACTCATATAAAAATAGGTACGTGCTATATCCCCTTTAAATGAATCTATGGGTTCAAATACTTTATCTGTATACCCTGGGTAAGAATTTGAATTGCCTAGTTTGGAATTATTCTGTGAAGTCCATGATGCATTGGTTACTTTTCCAAAAGGATAATTACTTCTTTTATTGTTGACATAGCCATCCGTAGGGTATACATGATGTAAATCAGTACGCATGGGTGAGGCATCGTTAAAAAAAGTACTTGGCCAAGTATGTTCATGATTATAACAATCACTTTCTTGACTGTAAGTACCACATTGATTGGTTCCTAATATAAATGTATAGGGTGGATTACCCATTGGTACATCTGAATAGATGTCCCAAACCTGATTGCCATTTACTGTATCGGTGCTATAGAAGTAATTCCATAAGGGCCATGATTGTGTGTTGTGATTCTTGATAATATTGTGCAATGCAGTTTTTAAAGGAGCTCCATTGATGCCAAACGCAGCATTATAATACTGAGCAAAACTTTTGATACTTGCACACAAAACAATCAGGAAGAGTAGGGTATTTTTTTTCATCTATTTTTATGGAATATTTGTCAATTGACACTATGTTTCATGCCTTTGCCTGTGAGTTCTTTAAAGATGCCTACAAAGGAAATATAGTTTAATGGAAACTCAACCATTACATGCATAAAGCTCAATAAAAATAACCATTTAAAACCTAAAGAATAATCCACTGCATATAAAATAATAGATATTACCCACAGTATCACGATAAATATTGAACGTGATTTTGGAATGTCATGCCAACGAATCACTTTTGTTTTTGAAAACCAGTTG
>OEIV010000044.1_pt1 | contig 71103 bp, 68 predicted proteins | sample 1539231 | NCBI WGS metagenome assembly OEIV01 (sample SAMN03794762, study PRJEB22550) | activated sludge metagenome | feature: wastewater treatment plant; material: activated sludge; isolation source: Wastewater treatment plant of a petroleum refinery complex | place: Argentina: Buenos Aires ...
TTATGCTGGTGTTACAACCAATACATCTAACGAACTCATGCGTATTCAAGGCAATGGTAATGTAGGTATAGGGACTGCAACTCCAGGTGCGAAGTTGGAAATCGCTGGTCAAATAAAAATTACGGGTGGTACACCTGGCGCAGGTAAAGTATTGACTTCTGATGCCAATGGTTTAGCTACTTGGTCATTGCCAGTAGCTGCTGGTATCACAGGAAGTGGTACTCCAAATTATTCTCCACGATTTATCACTGCTACTTCTATAGGTAACGGAGCTATCTATGATAATGGAACTGATGTAGGTATAGGAACCACCACACCCCATGCTCCTTTGCAGTTTTCAAATACACAAGAAAACAGAAAAATTGTATTAGCCGAAAATGCTGATAATGATCATAGCTTTTATGGTTTTGGTATCAATGCTGGCATTATCAGATACCAGGTAGGTGCTGTTGGAGGCAACCATGTTTTTTATTCAGCCATAAACGGATTTTCGTCTAAAGAGTTGATGCGTATTCAGGGCAATGGTAATGTAGGTATAGGTACCGATACTGCCAATGCAGCTTTGCAATTTGGTAATGTAGCTTCAAACAGAAGAATCGTGATGTATGAAAATGCCAATAATGATCATGAATTTTATGGCTTTGGTATTAATTCTGCTATCGTAAGATATCAAGTGGGTAACACCTCAAGCAGTCACGTGTTTTATGCAGGGAATGGCAACGCTTCTTCAAATGAATTGATGCGTATACTTGGCAATGGGAATGTAGGTATTGGCGCTGCTGTACCAACTGCTAAACTAACAGTAAATGGTACAGCTGACAAACCAGGTGGAGGTTCATGGTCTGTTTATTCTGATAGAAGATTGAAAGATAATATAACTTCATATCAGGATGGTTTAAGTACCTTGTTGAAAATTGCACCTGTCAAATTTCATTATAATGAAAAAGCTGGTTGTGACACCAAGCCTGAATATGTAGGTGTAATAGCGCAAGAGCTCAAGGAAGTAGCACCTTATATGGTGGGTACATTTCAAAAAGACAATCAAGAATATTATAATGTAGACAATAGTGCAATGACTTATATGCTGATCAATGCGGTAAAAGAATTACATGCAACCAATGAAAAACAACAAACGATCATTGAAAAACAACAAAAAATCAATGAGGATTTAATGCAAAGACTAGAAAAATTAGAAAAATAATAAATTTCTTGTATTTTTGAATACATATAAAGAAGGTGGATAATCAACAAGTTAGCCTTTGATTTATCATAGAGTTGCATTGAACATTGTTTCAGTGCAACTCTTTTTCTACGCAAGGGTTTAAAATTGAATAGTTATCCTACATGAAATACAACAGGTATTTTATGATTTTATTTTTCATGCTTGTAATGTATAAAGAATCAAAATTATATTGATACATTAGTCCTGAAATGACTGTTATACAACTATTTAAAAACAATTTTAGTAAACCCTTTTTTATTACAGAAACATACACCAATGATAAAAATGCAAAGTACCAATAATGATTTTTTAATGACTATTTACCATTTCTCTGCATATTAATGTGACATCATCAACAAATTATGGATCCAGCTATTTATTTTTTTTATGTATTGAAAAGTCTTCTGATGAAAAAAAAAATCATAAAGTTGTTGCTTTTTATAGCCTGTCTATGCATCTGTTTCAATGTGTATGCACAACAGCCTGCCTATCTTAACTATTCCGTAAAAGATGGTTTGCCAAGCAATACAGTTTATTGCAGTTTTCAAGATTCAAAAGGGTATATATGGCTGGGTACTGACAGGGGCGTTGTACGATATGATGGTTATCAGTTTACTGTTTACACCACCACTGATGGCTTAGCCGACAATATGGTTTTTGATATTTATGAAGATTCAAAAAATAGAATATGGTTTGCTTGTAACAACGGCAATGCATGTTATTATTACAATCATATTTTTTACAATAAAAAAAACAATGCAATCCTTGCACAAATCGTCACCAACGGTCCTGGTTTAAAAACACTTGAAGACAAAGATCATAATATATTTCTGTTAACCCATTTTAAAATTTATAAACTCTCACCGCAAAATGTCGTCACGGAAATTGAACAAAATCAAACCATGCTTTACTCAAGCATTAACCTAAATGAAAAAAATGAAGTGGTGGTTTTGTCCACAAAAGGCATCTATAATCTCAATACAAAAGAAGGTATAAAGTTTGAAAACAAATCAGGCAATGCCCCACAGTTGCATTCAAAGGCATTATTATACCAGGGGAAATTATACTATACACAAACAACAGAAATCGTTTGCAATGATCTAAATAATGTAAATAGTCAAACGCAAAGATTTTCAATTACAAGCCAACCCTATTTAACCCAATGCCTGCAAACTGATCAACAGCAACAACTGTTAGTGGGTACACAGCACGGTCTTTACTATTGGGATATCGCAAAAAAACAAGTGGTGTCGCATGCATTTGAAACAACCTCAATCAGTTCTATTCTTAAAGACAAGGAAAATAATTTATGGATTACAAGTTTAAACAATGGTATCTACCTATCTGTAAATCCAAGCATACGATTATTAAATAACACGTCTGGATTGCCTTTTAATTATTGCAGTTTTATTGACCATTTTAATGATGGATCTTTTGCCGTGGGTTCAAATCAATTTCAGGTTGCAATCTATCGAAATCAACAAATGCACCATATTAAACTGCCAGAGCAATTTGGAGAAGGTAAAGTAGAAAAAATAAGAATGGACGAAAAGGGAGATTATTATATCACCCTAGGATCTGTGTTGATGCGTGTTAACAAAAATAATTTTTCAGTCAAGGTATTTAATATTGCAGCAAGAGATATTTTATTTGATCAAAAAAAGAAAATTTATTTGGTGGCAGGCAACAGCCTAAGAGAAGTAGAAAGTACGGATGCGCTGAAACAATATAATTCAGTGCAAGACAGTATCGATCGAATGTCAGGAGTTAATGTTACTCATATAAAAGCCAGCGGACTTTATAAAGGACCTTATTCAAACAATCTGTATCTCTATGGTTTGTTTGGTGTGAAAACATATGCCAATCAGCATTTGCATGATGTACTTGACAATGACGAAACCCTCACTAAAAATATATACCGTGTGCAGGAAACGCCTGATGGCTTGCTTTGGCTTGCATCAAACATATATGGTGTATTGGTTATTTACAACCATAAAATCATTGCGATCAATAATACCAAAGGTTTGCCATCAAACTTTATCAATGCCATACATGCTGATAAGCAACAACATATTTGGGTTGCCAGTGTGGCTGGATTGAGTAAAATATCCTATTCCTTACTCGACAATATGTTTGATTATCGAATAGAGAATTATTCACAAAGCGATGGATTGATTACGAAAAATGTCAATGATGTCACTACATCAGGTGATGATATCTATATAGCAACCGAAGAGGGCGTATGTATTTTTTCAGAAAAAGACTTGAAGATGTCTGTGAGTAAACCCATCTTGAATATTGAGTCATTTTATTTCAATGATCAATTGGCACCATTATCAACCAATTATAGCAGTAATTATAAAACCAATTCTGTAAAAATTAAATTTGTAGGTCTTTCATTTCGTTCGTTTGGCAAAATTCGATATCGATATCGCATGAAGGGCTTGGAAGACACATGGAGTGTCACTAATAATACCATGCTTGAATATCCGGCATTGCCACCTGGCAAATATGAATTTGAACTCATGGCTGTCAATGCCAAAGGGGTACAATCTGCTATCAAGTCAATCAGTATTCAAATACATCCACCCTTTTGGCGTACTACATGGTTTGTCGTATTGGCTTGTTTGTTGACCGTTTTATTATTATACTATTTTTTACAAAAACGAATTGCAAGTATGCAAAAGCAGCATGCTATTACAGAGCAATTGCTGAACCTGGAAAATCAACAATTAGAAGCACAAAAAAAACAAATCGTCTATGAAAAAGAATTGTTGGATATCAAGCATCAGGCATTGCGTTTGCATATGAATCCCCATTTTATTTTCAATGCCATCAATGCAATACAAGGATTTTATGCCTCAGGCGAAATCGAAAAGGCAAAAACATATATTGGAAAATTTTCAGGTTTGTTGCGCATGATTTTAGATCAAAGTAGCAAGGAGTTTATCGATTTAAATGAAGAAGTAAAAACCATTACTTACTACCTTGATTTAAATACTTTACGATTTGAAAATAAATTTTCATACAATTTAATGGTTGATGAATCCCTTTTGCTTCATCATGAAGAAATACCACCCATGCTGATACAGCCTTTTATTGAAAATGCAATTATTCATGCCATTGCTCCTATGAAGTCGATGGGGAAAATAACGATCCGCATACTGGATGATGCGCCCTATATACGATGCGAAATAGAAGACAATGGAGTAGGGCGGGCTTTTTCTTACCACTTAAATAAGGATCGGAAATATAATTCAACAGGAATACATGTTACCCAAAAACGTTTAGATTTGTTGAATGCAAACGCTCAAAAATTACCCATCGAGCAGTTTAAAATCATCGATTTATATGATGATGATGGGGCCCCGATGGGTACTAAAGTCGTATTTTATGTTTTAAAAAATAGTATATGAATACAATCAATTGTTTAGTAATAGATGATGAAAAGCAAGCCAGAAATGCCCTGCGCGATTTGATAGTCAATGATTTTCCCTATGTACATATTATTGCAGAAGCTGATGGTGTTGCTACTGCCATAGCAGCCATTGACACCCATAAACCCGATTTGATTTTTTTAGACATCAATTTAGGTGATGGCACTGGGTTTCAGGTATTGCAACAAGTGCATTGGAAACAATGTATGGTGATATTTACAACAGCCTATGATCAGTATGCCGTGGCTGCTTTCAAGCTCAATGCCATCGATTATTTACTCAAACCAGTGATGATGGAAGATCTTCAGGGTGCTCTTGAAAAAGTACATACTAAATTATCAGATAAGCATATTGCGCAACAATTAGCCTGGTTTCAAGAAATGATACAAAGTAATAAAAGTCAGGATAAAAAAATTGTGTTGAAAGACAATGAAAATATCTATTTTGTAAAAGTGCATGATATCATTCGTTGTCAGGCTGAGGGTACTTATACAGAGTTTTATTTATTGCCTAATCAAAAAATCACGGTATCAAAAAGCCTCAAGGAATATGAAGATCTCCTGCTGCCTTTTGATTTTATACGTGTACATCATTCCCATTTGATAAATAAAGAAAAAATTCAAAAATATTTAAAAAGTGATGGAGGCAGTTTGTTGCTAGAAGGTAATCATATAGTACCAGTATCGCAACGCCGAAAAGCCATGGTCATGAGTTTGTTGCAATTGGAATAATGTATCCTTCAGTCAACAATTTTATATTTTTTTAGTTTATTTCATCTTCGCATTCTATATTCACAGTCAATGAATGTCATTTGGCTTTGCAGTTGGTATCCCAATGAGGTGGATGCGTATAGAGGCGACTTTATACAAAGGCAGGCTATTGCCACTTCTGCATTTGCTCGTATAGATGTGGTTCATATTGTATTTTGCGATTATCACAAGGCTACTGTTACCCAGGTGAATGCACAATTGACTGAACATATTTTTTATGTAAAACAGCAACATAAAGGCAAAGATTTAATACAATTTTTTGCCATCCATAAACGGTTTTTGCTACAATACCAAAGCATACATGGATTACCTGATAGGGTACATGTACAGATTCCTTTATGGTCAGGATTGATTGCTATGCAATGGAAACGTATTTATCAAATTCCTTTTGTTTTAACGGAGCATTATGGTATTTATAATTTATTGGTTGATGACAGTTTTCAACATCGTAGCTGGCTTTTTAAATACTTTACTAAAAGTATACTTAAAGCAGCTTCATTGTTTTTACCTGTCAGCAAAAGTTTAGGTAAAGAGGTCAACAGCATGGTGATATCCAAACCATTTATTGCAGTACCGAATGTAGTCAACACAAACCTTTTTCATTTTACACCCAAGCCTACCCAGGGTAAGTTTCGGTTTATACATGTATCCAATATGGCGCCTCTTAAAAATGTACCTGGCATATTAGAAGCACTGTCAAAGCTTTACCAAAAGAATAAAGAAATTGAATGTGTATTGATAGGCAGTCAGTCACCTGAAATAATAGCCTATGCCACTTCATTGCAGTTATACCCGGGGGTATGTCGTTTTTACAATGAGATTTCGTATGAAGAAGTTGCTCTACAAGTGTCACAGGCGCATGCGGGGGTATTGTTTAGCACTTCTGAAAGTCAATCATGTGTGGTACTTGAATGGCTTTGCAGTGGTTTACCTGTCATATCGAGTGCGGTTGGTGGGGTAGTAGAATTGATACAGGCAGAAAACGGTTTGCTGGTAGCTTCTCATGATGTTGATGCATTGGCCCATGCCATGGAATCGCTCATTGACCATTATCATGAGTATGATGGTGAAAAAATAGCCAGCCGTGCAGCAGCTTTATATAGTTATGAGGCCGTAGGTAAGCAGTTTTGTAGGTTGTATGAAACTATAATTAGTAGAAAGTAAAAAGTAGAAAGTAGAAAGTAAAAAGTAGAAAGTAGAAAGTAAAAAGTAGAAAGTAGAAAGTAGAAAGTAGAAAGTAAAAAGAGGGCGATGACCAAAAAATTCTACTCTTCGAAGGCTGCGCCTTCGTAAGTATTATGTTCTTTATAGCCTTTGGCTATGCATTTACCAATCATCAAAAATTCGAATACTATTCTACTCTTCGAAGGCTGCGCCTTTGTAAGCATTATGTTCTTTATAGCCTTTGGCTATGCAAGTGCCAATCATCAAAAATTCAAATACTATTCATTCTTATGAAGTAAAATCTTTATCACTATATTCTACTCTTCGAAGGCTGCGCCTTCGTAAGTATTATGTTCTTTATAGCCTTTGGCTATGCAATTGCCAATCATTAATATTCGAAAACTGTTCATTCTTATGAAATAAAATCTTTATCACTCTCACTCTACTCTTCGAAGGCTGCGCCTTCGTAAGTATTATGTTCTTAATAGCCTTTGGCTATGCAATTGCCAATCATCAATATTCGAAAACTGTTCATTCTTATGAAACAAAATCTTTATCACTATACTACACTTTATAACAATACATCTTTTACCAAATGTTTTTATAATAAACAGTAAATTATTATTTTTGAAGTCACATGAATACCAATACTACTTTTAGGGATGGCTTTGTTATCCGAAACCAGAATGCGCCACATTTTCTTACATTTACTGTATGTGGTTGGATAGACTTATTCAACCGAAAAATATATAAGGACATCATTGTTGAAAGTTTAGCTTATTGTAGAGAAAACAAAGGATTAATATTAAATGCATATGTAATAATGAGTAATCACATACATTTAATGGTAAGAGCAAAGGAAGGATATATATTGAGTGATATTGTAAGAGATTTTAAAGCATATACACATCGTCAAATGATCAAAGTAATAGAATCTGATCTTGAAAGTAGAAGGCATTGGATGTTGCATCAATTTAAATATTATGCAAGTAGACACAGACGAAATGAGAACTATCAAATTTGGGTTCAGGAAAGTCATCCAGAAGAAATAATGACCGCTGAAATGGGATATGTCAAAATAAATTATATTCACGATAATCCTGTCAGGGCGGGTATTGTTTTAGATCCAACACATTATGTTTATAGTAGTGCTAGTAATTATGCAAAGGACAGTGGTATTCTAAACATTGATTTTTTGTTTTAAAGTTATAGGTAAAACCTATCAAGAACATAAGGCTTACGAAGGCGCAGCCTTCGAAGAGAACATTGCTAGTAATTATGCAAAGGACAATGGTATTCTAAACATTGATTTTTTGTTTTAAAGTTATAGGTAAAACCTATCAAAAGCATAAGGCTTACGAAAGCGCAGCCTTCGAAGAGAACAGAAAGTAGAAAGAGGGGGATGACCAAAAAATTGTGTCACTCTTTGAAGAGCACAGCATGTAAGTAATTTTATAAAATAAGATATTCATTCAAAGTAACCCCCGTGCCAAAAAATCTTTTTTAAGGATAAAAAAAATCTTGATTTTGTAAATTTCAATGCCAATAGGACTTTGGGGATATCATGCCAAAAAATCTTTTTTTATACACCTCATGTGCAAATCAAACCCTTGATGAAATGAGGTAATTAATTCATTTTTGTCCCCCACCAATAATTTTTTTACCATGGCACATACACGATGTAATTACTGCGGACAAGTAGTCAATTTTATAGATATCAGGGGCAATTCAACCTGCCCTGTTTGTAGACAAAGCAGCACGAGTTGCTGTGAAGGAGGCAGTTGTAATATTAGTTACAGTCCTTCGGCCCCTATAGACAATGCCACGTCAAAGACCACGCAAGAGCAACAACCAGTTGTGATGAATTCGGAGTTAGTTGAAAGTCGTTAGTTGTTAGTAGAGAGTAGAAAGTCGAAAGTAGAAAGTAGAAAGACGTCAATCATTGAAGACTGCGTCTTTGTATGTTTTATGTTCTTAATAGCCTTTGGCTGAGCCCACCTCACGCTTCTATTTTTCCAAGCTGGGGTAATTATATTCATTAAAACCATTGCTTTTGTATATTTACAGCACAAACTAATGCATCATCGACTTAGAATATAAAATAGAGGCATTAAACTTATTTAATCGTTACAGTCAAAAACATTTTGAATTCTACACCATGCGCTTACTCATTATCTTCGTTTTATTCTTCATCTCTTGTGAAAAAGGCACTCCAACAACACTATCCGATGAGCCACCGACAGCTTTTAGTGGTACCAAAAGCATCACCTATAACAATATACAAGTAGATGTGGTGATTGACAAGCCTGCTTTAAAAGAAGTTGATGTGTTGATTGTCTTTCATGGTACGGTACTCTATGATAGCAATATTATAACGGCATCCAACAATATCTTGGATAATTTTAAGGAGATATTAAACCGTGACGATATGATGATTGTAAGTGTAGCATACCCAGGCGAAAATTTACTCTTAGGCGACAATATTGTACACGCTGAAGCGGCTTTGTTATGGGTTAAAAACAAGGCAAATGAAGAATTAAACATCACGGTAAAAAAAGTTTTTTTAGCGGGACACTCTCAGGGCGGTTATTTAGTAACACGCTTAAATACCATGCACCCTACAAATGGCGTCATTGCCAATGCGCCGGGCCCATTAAACCTTGTATATAGGTGTCAACTCGAAGAGAGTGGACAAATACAATCTGGTGCTACCTGTACCAAGTTAAAAAATGTATATGGCACTACCAGTGTCAATCCCACGGCGTATATGCAACGCTCCCTACTCAATTTTACCTCTGGCTTTAAGTCTGATATTCTATTTGTACAAGGCTTAAATGATACGCCTATTCAGATGTATTCATGGCCCACATTTAAGCAGGATGTAATGAATTGTGTCAATTGTCAAAACAGTCAATTTGTAGAAATCGCCAACGGTGAACATGCATCTTTGTTTACAAGCCCTATAGCTATCACAGCATTTAATGATTTTATCAATAGTCATTAAAGGGGGGTGGGAGTATTGATTACCCTAATGATGAAACTCGTCTTGTTTTTAAATTTCAGCTGTTTGCTGGAAGTATGTCTTGTGATAGATCCAACCCGTTATGTTTATAGAAGTGCCCGTAATTAGGTAAATGATAATGGTATAATACATATTGATTTTTTATTTAAATGATAGGCAAGTATCTATTTAAACCAAGAAGGTTTCAAAAACCTTCTTGGTTTGAACCACTATTTTTAAATCCTTCTTGGTTTAATTAATCATTGTTTCTTTAATTTGCAGTATGAAAAATGACCTACATCAACTATTAATCCCCAATGGCATATATCATGTATTTTCACGAGCAGTCGGAAGTGAAAAATTATTCATAACAGAAGGCAACTACCTCTACTTTTTACAAAAGTTGAAGCAACATATTGAAGGTATTGCGAAAGTATATTGCTATTCTTTACTTCCTAATCATTTTCATATTTTAATAAAAGTGAATGATGAAGAAGCAGTATGTAAAAAATATGAAGAGGTAAAAAAAAAGCCCTACACGCAACTTCAAACTAATTTGTCTGAATTTATGATGGAACGATTCGGAAATTTACTCAATGCTTATACAAAAGCATTTAATAAAATGAACAATCGAAAAGGCAATTTGTTTATGGATACAATGAAAAGAAATAAAGCCGAAAATGATGAAATGATTACTGCCTTTATTTTTTATATTCATAAAAATGCAGTTCATCATGGTTTAACTTCACAAATAGGTGAATGGAAATTTGATAGTTTCAATTCATTGTTGAGTAATCAACAAACTGAATTATTGCGTGATGAAGTTATTAGTTGGTTTGGCAAGAAGGAAGATTTTATTCATTTTCATAAACAATCAATAGTACTAAAATATCAGATTGATGAATTATAAATAAACCAAGAAGGTTTCAAAAACCTTCTTGGTTTGAACCACTAAGGATTCTATTCTTCGAAGAGCTTTAAGAGCGTTAGTTAAAGGTCCAGCCCATTATATTTAGAGAAGTGCCCGAAATTAGGTAAATGACAATGTCAAAATAAATATTGATTTTTTATTTTAAATGATAGGCAAGAAGCTATTTAAACCAAGAAGGTTTCAAAAACCTTCTTGGTTTGCACAAATAAGGATGCTATTCTTCAAAGAGCGTAATTTACTTACGTACAATCTACGCTCCAAGGGGTTCTCCTATTTACACCCATTCACTACTGATGAATGCCATAGGTGGCATAGCTCAAATTTGTCAGGTTTTTATAGGTAAAACCATTTTTATAATTTCCTATTTGCAGTGAAGTGCCAGATTTTGTTTGGCATTTGCCTATTTGAAGATAGGTAGCGCTCACAAGGGTGTTTCCCTGCTTTACTTGTATCTCATGTCTTTTGGCATCCAGGGTATGAAAATTCATGAGTGTACTATCGTTGGTTTCGATTGGAGAAACCTGCAATTTACCACTCAATTGTTGATCGATATAGAGATCATAGTCATCACCTTCATCAATTGGAGTATAGGTTGGGTTTAATACATAAAATCCCACACGGGTTTGGGTGAGGTCTTGTTTTTGACAAGATGTGAGTAAGCCTATGGCCACTAGCAATGATAAAAGAATCGTTTTCATTTGCATGATTTTTTTATTTAACGAAGATATTGATGATTTAGTATTGATTAATTAAAAAAAATATTTAATTTTTTTGGAATGAAAATGCTTTGCAGGCTGACCTATATGCACAAAATGTATTTCTCTCTACATAAGGAGTTCTACCAAATGTATTTAAGATGTAGTTTTAAAAAAAGTACGGTATAATACCCACACATATTAAGTTTAAGCTAATTGCAAATGGATTAACTTTAATGTGTTGTTGGTATTACTCCATGCCATGAAACGCTACGCACTTTATTTATTTTCGGAACTATCCACTTTAGTACTAATATCATTTAATGTAATATGTAGCGCCAATTGGCGCTTTTTTGCATAAAGGTTAATTCTGATATTTTCATTTTCTACATTTTTTAGTTCAATCTTTTTCCATTTTCTGTTTTAAATCAAGTAGAGCAAAACTGCAATTAAGCAGTTTGCTATCTACTTGGGTCTTGTAGCTTAATTGGATTTAAAGCAACGTTACACCGAAACGTTAGATATGGGTTCAAATCTCATCAAGACTACTAAAGGGTCTCAAAACCACCAATGCCCTAAGGCATATCCTTTAAAAGGCCATTAACCGAATAGTTTACAGGCCTTCGTTAGGTTTACCTCAACAAAATGACATTTTCATGACAATCACAGCTATGTAAATGTTTTTTAAAAGAGTAAAACATAAACATGACATTTTTAGAATTTAACCGCAAGTTTCCAAATGATGACGCTGTAATAGATTACTACATACAGCTACGATACAAGGGAAAACCTTCATGTAAACACTGCCAGTCAAGCAAAGTGTATCAGAAAAAAGACAGGAAAAGAATATTTCATTGCGATAATTGCAAAAATTGTTTTTCCGTTTTTAGTAATACTGTTTTCGAAAACACTCACGCTAACTTACAAAAGTGGTTTTATGCAGTACATCTTTTTATAAATGGGAAAAAGGGTATAGCTGCTTTGCAACTGCAAAGAGAAATAGGAGGTAGCTACAGTACAAGCCTTACAATGCTAAGAAGAATTAGAATTGCAATGGGTAATACGGACATGGGAGGATTTTTTGAAACAATTGTAGAAATGGATGAAACTTATGTTGGTGGCAAACCTAGAAAGCAAAATAGAAAAAATGATGAGGCGAAAAGCAAACGCGGCAGGGGTACAAACAAAACACCCATTATTGGTGTTATGGATAGGGATAACAAGAAGGTACATGCCAAGGTAGCATTGCCAAACAAAGCAGGTAAAAAATTATCAGGTATGCAGTTACTTGATGTTTTGCAGGAAGTAGCTAAAAAGGGAATTACAGTAATGACGGATGAATTTAAAGGCTATAACTTGTTACTGCGAAAAGGGTATGCACACTACAGGGTTGACCATACTAAAGAATACTGCGTTGACGGTTACATTCATACAAACACCATAGAATCGTTTTGGGCTACATTTAAGCGAGGTTTTTACGGTATATACCATAGCATGTCTGTTAAGTACTTACAGCACTATATTGACGAATTTTGCTTTAGATATAACAACCGCAACAACCCACATATATTTGATTTGTTGCTGCTTAATACAGTTACATTTAAGTAATTACTTTCCAGCACTTATTGGTAGGTCAATCTGACGATTTGGTTCTTGATTTGTTAGCTGACCAGCTCTAAACGCATGTTCCTTTGCTTCATTTTCAACAAACCATGTACACACCCAGCAATAGTTTGTTTCAATCTTAGCTGTCATCGCAGGGCCGCCAGATTTAAGCCAAACAACCATTCCAGAAGTAATTTGTAATTTTTCAGTATCCATAGTATTGATGCCTTTTGTTTTATAAGGCAAATGCATTTACACAACAATCATGCAATACAAAAAAATATGTCATATTGACAACAAAGCGTAAACTATTGCATTAAACACCTTTAAATTAAAAGCAGCCAGTTTTTCATGCTGGCTGCTTTACCAGTTACTTTTTGTTTAGCTTTCAGTTAGACTTAATGTCAAGCAACCAGTAATAGTAATACTTTAAAGTAAAAATGATTTCTGGTAAAAGTTCAAGCAGAACTTTTACGGCTTCAATTGATTCATGTTCGTGATTCATAATATACAGATTTATTTTTGCGATGAAGAGAGAAAAGGGTGTTACTGCACCCTTTTTTTCATCGTATCATCTATATATCTAAAAGTCAAGTAGTCATTTTGTTTATTACTTGATTTGCGGCATTAAAAAAGCGCCCGTTTGAGGCGCTTTAAAGTCAATAGTTAATTTGATCACTTATTGGCTTCAAATACCAAACGTATAAATGATACATCATTGTCTGAAATGTTTTTATTTCGTTCAGTACAAGCTAAAAGTTTTCTAATAACCCATAGTGCTGCTAAAGGAGAAGAAAACACCACTTTCCGTTCATCTAAGTCAGGTAAAGTAGACTGCCTAATTTGTTGTATTAAGGGGGATTTGTCATCAATTTCTAATGGATAGCAGCGTTTGTGTCCTGCAATTTCCCAAATTAAATCTTCCTTAAAATCGTTGGTTAAGCCATTACTTAACTTCATAAACTTGTATATAAGTGGAACAGCTTGTTCTGCATCTTTATCATAGAAAAAGAAATAGCTATCACTTTTACATAAGTCGTCATAGTCGGAATAAAAAAACCGAATAATAAAATCAACAACATAATCGTAATCCTCACGCGAAACATTTTTAGCCTTAAGTAATATCTGTTTTGTTTCTCCTGAATTAGTAACATATTCACCCATTTCCTCAGCATGGTCCACTTTTGTTTTCCACCTTTTAAACGCAGCGTCACTATTTACATATTCTAATACGTCGGATAATACTTGCTGTCTTGTTTGCAACATTTTGTCGTCACTTGAAGTTTTATTAATTACAGTTTCTTCCCCGTTATTGTATACGTAGATGGCTTTTAAGCGCGGCTCAATTTTTGAATCAATATACTCATAAGCGGTATCTACTAACTCACCGTTGCGATACTTTAGTTTTTTCTCCAGCAACCCACTTTGATAGTAGGATAAGTATTCACCATTAAAAACATCGTTTTTAAAATTTGCTATGTATTCAATTGTTTTCATATCTCCTTTCCGATATTGAATAAACTTACCTTCCCTTTTGTTGTTTACAAATTGCCCCTTTACATACGCACATCCAAAATTACACTCTCTACCGCTGTAAGGTCCGTGTAATTGCCCCTTGCTGTTATAGTTTTCTGTCAATAAAATTTCATTGCCATTTGACTGTGGATTGTAATATACCCACTTACCTGTTTTATTATTTTCATTGTACATTCCTTCCGCTAAAAGACCATTGCCGTTCTCCTTGTAATGCTTAAAATAGCCAGTTTTTAACCCCGTTTTTAAATTAATCGTATACGATTCTTTTATTCTTGTTTTTAAAAAATCATAGTAAGTAGCTACTTTTTGCATTTGCGATAGTAATTGAAGTGGCAGCACTAATAGTGCGAAGAAGATTGTTTTGTTCATGATTTGTTTTTGATGGTAAGTAAAAAAAATGGGCGTGCTCCGACCTTTCTTCTCCTGAAGTACCGCCAAGCACTTGCAAAGTTGAAATAGTCGAAACACGCCCGTATGGACGCGAATCTGAACTACTTCTCTTTGCTTTTTAACTTTGGCGGTTTTCAGGAAAGAAGTGTGTTGTTACGCTATGTTATTAATATATTTCGATAGATGTTGTTTTACAGGTAAATATACTATAAGTGTATATAAAAAAAGGCTTCTCACTTGAAGCCTTTTTAAAATGTAGTAACGGACGGATACTACTGAAACTTGAATTTATTGGTTGGCACTATTTTTTCAACCTCCTTTAAATTGTTCCAACAAGCAGTTTCATACTGTGACACTAAAATGGAAGATTTTTTCCCAGAAATATTGGCTGCCTCTTTTGCTAACGTGCGTACATCTTCACATTTCACATCTCCTTCAAAATGGTACTCCGCTGGCGGCAGGTGATATTCTTTACCATCACTACCATTAATTGTTCTTTTTAAATTTCCTTTTAGCCATTTCATCATGAAGTGTTTCATACTCCTGACTCGTGCCGTCGTTTGTGTCAAACAACTCTACTCTAATAATAAATCTTCCCATAGTTTAATTCGTTGGTATCGGTGTTAAATTTTTTGTTGACCCAACTCCCTACCTTATCATTTAATATGCCAAGGGTTCTAATTAAGACAAAAAGAGCATGGCGCCAATACTTAGGTGCAAATTTGGCATATTGTTAACAAATTTGGCAGAAATAAACTTCGCAACGGGAATGGTTTAAATTACTATGCTTAGAAATAAAATTAGAAGATTGTATCTTTGGTTTAAATACAACTTATTTAAATTGCTTGGTATGAATACTACGGATATTTCCTTAAAAAGACTTCAGGTACTTTTAAATGAGGAATGGTATCATTATACACATGGTCATATTGTCTCCTTCCATATTGAAAACGAAGTAATAGGAAATAGCCTGTATTGTGCTTTTATAAAAAAAGACGGAATGAGTGCAGAAATGAAAATTCTAATCGACGATGGTAAGATATTAACGGAATTTGTACGCACTACGATTAAGGATTCTGTCCTGTTGGCTGATTTGCTAAATTATGTAAATAAGATAGTTTTGGCTAACAATGAAAAGATATATGAACTATGTAGTAACATATTACAGAAATAGATATTAACCGTTTGTAAACCCAAAAATCAAATTAGTACGGAAGTGGATAGTTCCGTTTATTTTTTTACGACTTTATTTTTTAGGAGCCCAGCTAACATACTTTATATAGCTATTTCGTGCTGTACGCTATGCACGGCATACGCTGCCATCACGGCTAGGGCTCAGGGACTTTTCTTTATTCAGCTGAGTGAATACAAGTTATGCATAGTGACTTAAAAGCAAATGTACTTTAAGTCACTTGTTCTAGTATTGTAGTATGAATATTCAGACAACCATTGGTTTGCGTATAAAGGAAATACGCACCGAAAAAAATCTCACACAAGAGAGGTGTAGTTGATTTCATGTTTTAGTAAAATAGGTAAACCTATCAACTTGCCTATGGCAAACAGGAAACATAATGCTTACGAAGGCACAGCTTCGAAGAGTGTGTTTTAGATTTCGGTTAACATTTCAACTAGCTCGTTTGTTAGGATTAACTCATTGTAGCCCTTCTTTCTCAATCCTTCCACCAATGCCTTGTCACCACTCCATAGTTTTTGTTTAAAATGCATTCCCATTGCAACGAATATAGTATCCTTCTCATCAATATCGTGTACTAAATTATAAGCTAATTCAATTACATGTTTAGGTATCAAACCTTCATTAAAAAAATGAATACGCTTTAACATTTGATACATTACTTCTAAAAACTCTAATTCTTGTTATTTAGAAGCCTTAATCAGTTTCTCTTTATATTTAAATAACTCAATATAGCTAAAGTAACACCCAGTAAGTTGTAAATGAAAATTGGGATTTAAAATAATCTCAGCAATCCTTCCATCACTTTTAGAAATTGAACTAAATATTAAGTTAGTATCAATAATTAATTTCATCGTAGAAATTTTGCTTTATTATTTTTCCACCATTCTTCTTGTGCTTCTTCTGCGAGCTTATCTATTTCCTGGTCAGAAGCCTTGCTATTAGAAATAATGCTTTTAGCATTTATGTAATCAATGAAATCTTGAATAAAATCAAATTTTATTGAACCAGGTACTCTAATTACTGTTTCATTATTTATAAATTCTACAGTCATTTTCTTTTTTTGTCAAATTTAATGGTTTTTACTTAAAATCAGATAACCTGAAATATTTATATCCATTCTATGCAGTTTTCAAATTGGTGGTGAATTTTAAGTAATAAAGGTATTTATCCATAGTGACTTAAAAGCAAATGTACTTTAAGTCACATGCTTTAGTATTGTATTATGAATATTCAGACAACTATTGGTTTGCGCATTAAGGAAATACGCACCGAAAAAAATCTCACACAAGAGGCGGTTGCATTTAAAGCAGAGATAGACCGCACATTTATGAACCATGTTGAAAATGGGAAAAGGAATGTATCTGTAGAGACATTGGAGAAAATTTTGTGCAATGGACTGGACATGAATTTTCATGAGTTTTTCTGCAATGGATTGTTTAACAATAAAAAGAAAGGAAAATGAAGATTAAACAGAAAATATCAATAGATGAATTTGATGGTAAAAAATTCAAAGTAAGAATTGTTGAGCCAGATGAAAATAGAAAAGCCGTAATTACCCATTATTTGCATAACATAACAAATGGGGTTTCAAAAATTTATAAAAAAGAGGCTTTAAAATATATCAAAGAGTATGTTAAAGTAAATGAAGAGGATTCAGGATATATGTTAGCCGAAGAAGAAGCAATTCAACAACTTTTATTTGAAGTTGAAAATGTACCTTTTCCAACACCACATAATTATACTTTTAAATTTATTGATTTATTTGCAGGCATTGGAGGATTTAGATTAGCTCTGCAAAATCTTGGGGGCAAATGTGTATTTACTAGTGAGTGGGACAAAGAAGCACAAAAAACTTATCGTGCAAATTTTGGAGAAGTACCTTTTGGCGATATCACTAAAGAACATATAAAGAATTTTATTCCTGACAATTTTGATATGCTATGCGCTGGCTTTCCTTGCCAAGCTTTTTCAATTGCAGGTAAACGTGGTGGATTTGACGATACTAGAGGAACCTTATTTTTTGATGTAGCTGAAATAATTAAACGCAAAAAACCAAAGGCAATATTTCTTGAAAATGTTAAAGGATTAAGAAGTCATGATAAAGGTAAAACATTAGAAACAATCTTAAATGTTTTGCGAAATGATTTAGGGTATTACGTTCCTGAACCACAAGTCATCAACGCAAAAGAATTTGGCGTGCCTCAAAACAGAGAAAGGATTTATATTGTTGGATTTCGAAATGATACTGGAATTACAAGTTTTCAATATCCAAGCCCATTAAAGAAAAAGATAAAATTTGCTGATATCAAAGAAAAAAAAGTACCACCAACAAAATATTTTTTATCAACTCAATATGTACAGACACTTGTAAATCATAAGGCAAGGCATGAAGGCAAGGGAAATGGGTTTGGATATGAAATTATTCCTGATGATGGCATTGCAAATGCAATTGTAGTAGGTGGAATGGGACGAGAAAGGAATTTAGTTTACGACCATAGAATTACAGATTATACTCCAACAACTCACATTAAAGGAGAAGTTAATAGGGAAGGAATTCGAAAAATGACACCAAGAGAATGGGCACGGCTTCAAGGTTTCCCAGATAAGTATGTAATCCCTGTAGCAGATGCATCAGCATATAAACAGTTTGGCAATTCTGTTGCTGTGCCAGCAATTGAAGCAACTGCAAATAATATTTTAAAACTTATAGGAATTAATGCACATGATATCAGGAAATAAAGGAGAATGGAGTGAGATTTATGCTTTCTTTAAACTATTAGGGGATAAAAATTTATTTGCGGGAGATGCAGATTTAAATAAAGTTGAAAATTTATTTTATCCTATTATTAGAATAATTCGAAGTGAATCTGGTGGGAACTATGAATACGAAATATCAGGAAATTTAGTACTAGTTTCAGGGGGTAAAGAAATGCTTCGTATTCCTGTAAAAACATTTTCAGAACAAGCAGTAAAACTACTAACACTAATAAAAGGCTCAAAGGGTTCATTTAGCATTCCTGATACTGAGAAATTTATGCAATCTGTTAACTGTGAAACATTAAAAGCAAAGTCAACTTCAAAAACTGACATTAGGATAGTTATTCACGACCAACGAATAAATCAAACAGCTGAATTAGGGTTTAGTATTAAATCTCAATTAGGAGGTGATTCCACACTCTTAAATGCTGGGAAAACAACAAACTTTGTTTATCAAATCAACGGTATTAAAGCTTATAATTTGGATATCAATAGAATTAACTCAATTGATACTCGAAGCAAAATTAAAGACCGTTTAGAGGAAGTAAAAAAACTTGGCGGAGACTTGCAATTCATATCACTTGAGCAAGATATTTTCAAAAACAACTTAGTTCTTATAGACAGTTTACTACCTAACATTCTTGCTGAGGTTGTAAAACAATTTTTTACAAGCAATTTAAGCACAATTAGTGCATTAACAGATGAAATTAGTTCAAAAAATCCGCTTGGTTATGACACTCAATTTTCACATTCTTTTTACGAATACAAAATCAAAAGGTTTTTAACTGATGTAGCACTTGGAATGATGCCTTCAAAAGTTTGGGGAGGTTTATATGATGCAACGGGAGGATATTTGATTGTCAAAGAAGATGGCGAAATACTGTGTTATCATATTTACAATAGAAATCAATTTGAAGATTATTTATTTCATAATACCAAATTAGAGACAGCAAGTAGTACTAGACATGATTTTGGTAAAATCTTTTCAGAAGATGATTCATTGTATTTTAAATTAAATCTTCAAATTAGATTTGTATGATAGGAAATATTATAAATAAAGCATTTTGCTTTTTATAATTATGACTATTCGCTGCGGGATATGACCAGATACTTGAAAAATAATTTCAAGTACAAATCAAGAATCCGTTTGATAACATTCCAAAATGGAATAGCAGTTTTTATTTGCGAATATTGCTATATGGAACACAGCCAACTATGAATGAGGTTTTTAATCTTTATTTAGGTCGAACGTATTTTGAAAGTTTTACCCCCTTATTCAATTCGGTTCTGTATGAAGAGTGAATTCCAGAATCTACTAGAACTTCTTTAATTCCCACCTTCTTTATTTCTTCAGCATATTTAATACCAAAAATATGAATCATCATAACTTGTTCCCCTTTAATTGCGTTGGTGTACATATCTCTTAAGATACCTCCCAGCTCATTTGTTGTTTTACTCATTTGTTGTTTTATTTCATGCAATATAAATATAACAATAATTTGGATACTGTTCTTTAATAATGTTGAGTTATAAAGAATCTAATGTAACTTTTTGTGTAACAATTATCTTTAGGAGTTGTAGAGTTCCTCAAAAAAGCCTAATAAGAATAGGACTAATGGTTTAAAATATTCAAATAGAATGATGCTTCTATGATGTTTAGTTGTCAGATTTAATTACCAGATTATGAAATTTATTGCCTCAAACTACAATATAGGTTCATTTATCCTTTGTTCCCTATAGGGTGTTACATTAAAGTATACAAAAAAATAGCTTTACCAAATCTAATTCTATGGAAAATATCAAGAAAAAAGTAGGAGAACGAATTAAAATCTTACGAAATGATAAGAATATTTCGCAAGAGGAATTAGCCAATAGGGCTGGAATGGCAAGAGGTTTCATTTCAGGTGTAGAAACAGGTAAGCGGAACATTACAGTGGAAACTCTTGGTAAGATATTGGAGGTGTTGAATGTTAGCTACGGTGCTTTCTTTAATGATAAAAGTTTTAATTAAATGAGGAAAATGAATTATATTGATTTGTTTGCTGGTGCTGGTGGCCTATCGGAGGGATTTATTCGTGCTGGTTTTAAGCCTATTGCACATGTAGAAATGAATAAAGATGCATGTAACACAATTAAAACTAGAACAGCCTATCATTGGTTAAAAGAAAATAAAAAATCCAGAATCTATACAGATTATCTTAAATCGGAAAGTAAAAACAAAGAAGAGCTTTGGAAAAGTGTTCCGGAGAATTTAATCAATTCTGTTATTAATAAAGAAATTACTGAGAATACGTTATCGGAAATATTCAACACTATTGACAAAGAATTAGATGGTAGTAAAGTTGATTTAATTATTGGCGGTCCACCTTGTCAGGCATACTCTATAGTAGGTAGAGCAAGAAAGGACATGGAAAGTGATCCTAGAAACCACTTGTACAAGCATTATGTTAGATTCTTAGAGAAGTATAAACCTAAGATGTTCGTTTTTGAAAATGTGCCGGGTATTTTATCTGCAAAAAATGGGGAATATTTGAGTAAAATCTTTAAGGCAGTTAGAAATGCAGGTTATGAACTTTCTATTCCCCCTAAAAATCATTTAAATGCAAAAGATTTTGGAGTATTGCAAGATAGGAAAAGAGTAATAATAATTGGATGGAGGAAAGATTTAAACTTAAAATATCCTGAGTTTGAAACTAAAGTACAAGACTTTCAAATTCTAAAAGATTTGTTCTCTGATTTAAAGCCATTAAAAAATGGGCAAGGAACCCTTCATGCAGTAGATTATGCAAAACCAACAACAGAATATTTAAAACAATCTAACATTAGAAACGGGTTAGATTTTGTTACCCAACATATTGTAAGACCAAATAACAATAACGATTTGGAAATATATCAAATAGCTATTGAAAAATGGAACAATGGCAAAAGACTGAATTATGCAGAATTGCCAAAAAGACTTATCAAACATTCGAATACAGAATCTTTTGTAAATCGATTTCAGGTAGTAAATGGTAAAGGTGTTTCACATACGGTTGTTGCTCATATAGCAATGGATGGTCATTACTACATACATCCTGATAAGAAACAAAACCGTTCAATAAGTGTAAGGGAAGCAGCAAGAATACAATCCTTTCCTGATGATTATTTCTTTGAAGGTAGTAGAACAGCTGCGTTTAAACAAATAGGTAATGCTGTTCCTCCATTGATGGCAGAAAAAATTGCAGAAAAAATTAGGGAAATGATATGATAAATTGGCAATTCTTTCCCAAAAGCAGAATAATACCTGAACACTTGCAAAATGTTATAGGTGTGTTTGAATTAAATGAATGTATAATTAGTTCTGATATTCACAATTATGGCAGCAATGTAGTGTTAGAAAATGTTAGGGCTGGTTTGGAGAAATTAGAATTTCAAATTGAAAAGAGCAAAAAATCTAACGATAAAATCAAAGTACCAGTATTGTTTGGACAAAATGGTAAGCTTGAAAAATATTTTGATGCTGATGGATATAACAAGGCAAATAAAACTGTTATAGAAGTTGAAGCAGGTAGAGCAGTAACGAATTATCAGTTTCTAAAAGATTTATTTCAGGCTTGTATGATGTATGAGGTGGATTACTTGGTTATTGCAGTAAGAAAAGATTACAGAGGCAATTCTGATTTTCAAAATGTAATAACTTTTTTTGACACACTTTATGCATCAGGTAGATTACAGCTACCGCTAAATGGAATTTTAATAATTGGCTATTAAAATAAATATAAAAAATATGCAATTTATAAAAGCCGAGATCGCCAAGCCAAATCCTAAATCTACCATTAACTCATATAGAAGTTTTGGTTATAACCTTTGTACTGCTATTTCAGATATTATAGATAATTCAATATCGGCAAATGCAGATGAAATTAGATTAGAATATAAATGGAATGGACAAGATACATTCATTTCAATTTGTGACAATGGTAAAGGAATGAATAAAGATGAACTTGTTCTGGCGATGACACCTGGCAGTAAAGACCCTGAAGAAGAGAGGAGTGAAAAAGATTTAGGACGGTTTGGAATGGGTTTAAAAACAGCATCATTTTCTCAATGTAAACGACTTACTTGTATTGCTAAACGAGAAGGTTACGCTACAATAAAACGTTGTTGGGATATTGATTTCATAAATACAGAAAACGAATGGCAGCTTTTAGATTATGTTTCCGACAATTCATTTATAGATAAAATTGGAAAACAAAAATCAGGCACATTAGTACTTTGGGAAAAATTAGATCGAATTGTTGGCAACGCAGAAGTTAATAATGAAAGTGTTAAAAACGCTTTTTATCAGGAAATGATAAATGTAAAACATCATTTAAGTCTTGTATTTCACAAATTTATTGAGAGCAAACGAATAAAAATTTTTTTTCAAAACACAGAAATTGAAGCATACAATCCGTTTTTATTAAACCTAAATCCAAAACCCGAAATGGGGCAGCCAGAGAGTTTTGGCAATGTGGAAATAACTTACTTCATACTCCCACATATGTCAGAAATAGGAAAGACGGAATATGAAAATTCAGGAGGTTCATTAGGCTGGTTCCAAGAACAAGGTTTCTACATTTATAGAGGTGACCGTTTGCTTGTTGCTGGCGAGTGGCTCGGACTTGAGAAGAAACGTGATTATTCAAAATTGGCGAGAATTGCAGTCAACTTTACAAATGCAAACGATTTTAACTGGCATTTAGACATAAAAAAATCAACAGCAACACCACCGATAGAAATTAGAAAAGAACTTTTACGAATTGCAAAAATTGCAATTATGAAGTCTGCAAAAATCTATAACTGGCGTGGACAAAAAACAGTTTCTGATAACGGAACTGCAAATTACGAACCATTGTGGACTGACGAAAAAACAAGAGAAGGAATTAAAAAATATAAAATCAACAGAAAACACCCGATAATAAAATCATTGCTAGAAGAGAATAACAAATTGGCTGGCAAAGCATTGAAATTACTAGAAGAAAATGTTCCAATTGAGTTGATTTTAAGTAACCAAAACGAAGACCCAGCATTTCATGAACTAGAAAAACAAAATGAGAAGCCAAGTGATGATTTAATCAATTTGGCAGTTGAACTTTATAAAATAAATATTTCGCAAGGAGTACCAAAAGAATTGGCCCAACAACAAATTATGAATTCAACACCTTTTAATTTTTATCCACTTATCAATGAATATTTTAAATGAGTTTATTACAATCAGCTAGAGCAATAGCACATACTTTATTGCAAGTTCATCAGGGGGAGATTACTGACGAAGTGCTTTTATCGGTAATAGAAAAAGCATCGGCAATCAACATAGTTGAAGGACAGACATTTGATAAACGAGAATTGTTTGAAATTTTGCGTTCTGATTTTAGCATTGGAAAAGGTGAAATTACAATTTTATAGGATGATATTGAACCTTGGCTCAAAGATGAAAAGGCAAACATCAACTTTGAACTGTGGAACAGATATAAACTCTATATGTCTAAAAATGACCCATCATTTCCTGTAAATGATTTGGACGACTTCACAGACAAAATCCTTGACAAATGTGTTAATCCTAAAAATTCTGGTTCTTGGGATAGACGAGGAATGGTAGTTGGACACGTTCAGTCGGGTAAAACATCAAACTATGTTGGATTAATCAATAAAGCAACTGATGCTGGTTACAAAGTAATTATCATCATTGCAGGGACTATCAGTTCACTTCGAAGACAAACACAGGAAAGAATTGATTCTGGTTATATCGGAAGAAACAGTTCTGCATTTATCAGAGAAAAAGAAAACAAAATCGTTGGCGTTGGAAACTACAACGTTGGAACAGATATTTATTCACTTACTTCAGCATACTACAAAAAAGGTGATGAAGGCGATTTTAGTCAGTCGGTTGCAAATAGATTAAACATTCCGATTGGAAAAAATCCAGTAATATTTGTTATCAAAAAAAACAAAAGTATTCTTGAAAATTTAATTGATTGGTTTTCAAAAGATGTAAATGCTAAGATTGTTGATGGAACACCGAAATTGTTTGATGTTCCAGCATTAATCATTGATGATGAAGCTGATGCAGCTTCGGTAAATGCTTCAAGAGATATAAATGACATCAAAACAATAAATCGTTTAATTCGAACTTTGCTCAACATTTTCAATCAGAACACTTTTATTGGTTACACAGCTACTCCCTACGCAAACTTATTTATTTCGCAAGACTATAACGAAGAACTAATAACAATTGTAAAACACAAGCAATACAAAATTGGTGAAGATTTATTCCCTAGAGATTTTATAATCAATATTAAAGCACCAAAAAATTATATTGGTGCAGCAAAAATTTTCGGTTATGAAAATTCAAATCCTGAACTCACTAAAGAGCCGTTGGATATTTTCAGAGGAATTGAAGATTATGACCCGCCATTTTTTAGAACAATTAATCGTGATAATAAAGACGATTTACCTGAATATCTTCCGAAAAGTTTAGAGCAAGCAATAAAATCATTTATTCTCACTTGTACTATTCGCAGAGTTAGAGGACATGAAAATAAACACAATTCAATGTTGATACACGTTGCTTTACTTGTGAAATGGATTGACAGAGTTGCGTATTTAGTAAATGAAAAAACAAAAGAATACCAAAATGCAATTCAAAGTGAAGATGGTGCATTGCTAAACGAGCTGAAGGAATTGTATGAATCAGATTTTTACCCTACAACAAGAAATGTATTGGATAATCTGGACTATACCGACATCAGAATAAAAGAACATACTTGGAAAGAAGTTAAAAAAGAACTCAAAAGTGCGGTTTTGAAAATTGATGTTCGCTCAGTGCATGGCACACGTTCAACAACGAATTTAGAATACCACAATATTGAAGAAATTGATTATAGCCGACACGAAAATGGTTTATCTGTTATTGCAGTTGGAGGAAGTCGTTTGTCAAGAGGTATTACACTAGAAGGATTATCTGTTTCATACTACATAAGAACAACTCGAATGTACGATTCGCTTATGCAAATGGGGCGTTGGTTTGGTTATCGCCCGGGGTATGTTGATTTGTGCAGATTGTACACCACAAATCAGATTTTTGAGTGGTTTAACCATATTACAATGGCAACCGAAGAAATGAGAAATGACTTTGATGAAATGACTGCAACACATCAGCGTCCAAAAGATTTTCGTTTGAAAGTTAGAAATCATCACGGCTTGCTGACAATTACGAGTTTAAACAAACTTCACTTTTCAGAAGATATTGAAATTTCGTTTTCGGGTGAGAATCCGCAGACCTATTGCTTGTTAAAAACTAAAACAGCAATTGAGAATAATTTTAATGCATTAAAATATTTGATTGAAACAATCGGTTTTCCAACAAAGGAAAATAGAATTGAAAATAAAGGAAAAACCAGGTATTTGTTTTATCCTAATACAAATATTGATGCTCTTTCAAGTTTTATTGATGCTTTTAAAATTGAACAGCCGAGCATTAGTAACTCAACATTAACTGATTATATCAGAACTCAAGCAAAAGGAAATAAAATTAAAGAATGGAGCATTTGCATAGTTGGAAACAGCGATGAAAAAGTTTTTATTGATTACATAGGGAAAACACCAAGAAACGAAAGAAAAGCAAATGAAAATGTTGCAACTTTTGAATTGAAAAAAGATAACCAAGTGATAATAATGGGTTGTAGTGTTCGTAATCAGCAAATCTGTCGTGATGGTCAATTCTATTTGATTTCGAAAAACCAAATTGACCAAACTGGCGACAGATATATTGATTTGGCAAAAGACAAAGATTATTCTAAAATGGATTACGCTGATATTAAAGCACAGCGTAAAACAGAAGGAAAAGGTTTATTGCTGATTTACGCATTAGACGAAAGAGGAACACCAAATGTAAGCAACAATATACCGGTTATAGGTTACAGCTTGCATTTTCCGAGAATTGATGATGAAATAAAAGTTTCGTATACAACAACAATTGAAAATGGATTTGATGAAGAATTAATGAACGATGATGATAACCCAGAAACCGAAATTCAATGATAAACATTAAATCTATTTGGGAAAATCAAAAGCCGACAGGGGATATTATCATCAAAACCAGAATTGATGAAATAAAACACTTGAATTGTTTTGCAGCAACAAACCATATCACTGGACAACATTTATATATTATGTCAATTTCGAAGTATGTTGCTATTCCTGAATTAAAAAATTATAGATTTAAAGGGGTTGAAATTTTCACAGTTGAAAAAGGAAATAACATAGAAATGAATATATATCTTTTAGAAAACGAGTTGAAGGATATTTTTTCATTATTCATTCAAAATATTCTCGAAGATATTCAGCAAAGTATTACAGAAAATGAAGCACTATCAAAAACACTGAATGTAGTTTCAAAATGGAAAAAACTTTTTGATAAAATCAATTTTAACGGTTTAACATTGGAGAAACAAAAAGGGCTGATAGGTGAATTGTTGTTTCTTAACTATTTATTGAATAACAAAAGTACATCAACAAATGCTGTAAATGCTTGGACAGGAGCAGAACAAGAATTCCAAGCAAAAGATTTCACACTAGGTTCTATTGGTATTGAAATCAAATTCACATCTTCTAATCAACCACGAATCAATGTTTCAAATGAAAGACAATTAGATGCAGAAAATTTAAATGTGTTGTTTTTGGTATTGTATTCAACTGAAGCTGTAAAAGACAACGGTATTTCGCTTAATTCAATAATAGAACAAACCCGCCAAAATATTTCGACTGAAGACGAAAGAAATATTTTCAATGGTAAATTACAGTTATACGGATATTTTGATAATGATAATGAGCATTATGGTAGAATGTATTCTATCAAAAAAACATTTGCATTCGCAGTAACAGCTGACTTTCCTAAAATCGTAAAAAATCAATTACCATTAGGAATTTATGATACTTCATATTCAATAGAAATCTCAGCCGTAGAAAATTTCATTATTGAACTAGAAGAAATACTTTCAAATATTTAGTTTATGGAAAGAGCACTAGAAAACTATATCGAAGAACTAAAATCTGATGTCGCCTCAAGAGTTTATTCAGAGGGCGAAGGTGCTAGTTTTGAAGACAAGTTTACAGAGTACTGCATTGAAGTTTTAGAATCAATCGGGAAGTCAGAAGGAGCAAGAGTTTTATCGTATATTCACCCTAATAGTCAGGGTGGCATTGATTGGAAAATTAATGGCTATTGTTTGAAAGATTTTGTCAAAGACGAAAACAAAAAAGAATACTATGAAACACTCGATTTGTATATCACTTTCTACAAAAATGAATACAATTACAACATCACAAAAGATGACTATACAAAATCGCTTAATCAGATTAAACGATACATTAACTCTGCATTAAAAAGGCATATTAACTACATTGATAAAGCTCATATTGAATTATATCATTTAATTGGAACAATCGGAAAACAATGCAAAGATTTCGACCGTATCAATGTTTATTTTCTGATAAATGGATTTTCTAATCACGATAAAGAAAAAATAGAAATTGCTGATACAGATATTTTTGTTCATACCTGGGACGTTGCACGGTTATTTAAAATTAACAAATCAAATAGTGTTCACGAGCCAATTGAAATTGAATTTGAAAACTTTACAGAAAACGGAAAAGGTTTGCAATGTTTACAAGTTCCAAGCATTGATGAGATGTATGACTGCTATTTAGCAATTGTTCCGGGTGAAATTTTAGCAAAGTTGTATAAAGAATACTCAAATGAATTATTGGAAAGCAATGTTCGTGCATTTTTAGGTCAAGCTGGAAAGTTTAATAAAGGAATTCGAGAAACCATTCGCACAAAACCACAAATGTTTTTGCCATACAACAATGGAATTACTGCAACAGCAGAAAACGTTGAAACAAAAGTCATAAACAATCAACTGGTAATTACAAAACTTAACGATTTTCAAATTGTAAACGGTGGACAAACAACAGCATCACTTTATCATACGCAAAAGAAATTTAAAGATTCGGACTTGAGCAAAATATTTGTTCAAATGAAATTGACTGTTATTAAAGATAAAGAACAAAAAAACATTGAAGTACCAAATATTTCACGCTTTGCAAATAGTCAGAACAAAGTATCGGAGTTAGATTTATCTTCTAACAATCCTTATTTTATACAGATTGAAAATCTCTCCAGAAAGAAATATGTTGTTAACACCGAGAATAAAAATCAATCGTTATTGTGGTTCTTTGAGCGTGCCAATGGCCAATATCGTGAAACTTTAAATAAACAGACACCAGCACAACAAAAGAAATTTAAGGAACAAAATCCATCTAACTTAAAGTTTGTGAAATCAGATATTGCAAAATTTATCAATGGTTGGGAACTCGAACCGCATTATGTAGCACAAGGTTCTCAGAAAAATTTTATTCATTACACGAAAAAGATTACAGATTTAGTAAGCAAAAACAAGTTACCTGGAGAAAATTTTTACCGCAAACTTATAGCGAATGCCATTTTGTTTAAAACCATTGACCAACTTTTTGGTAGAAAAGGGGTAAATGCTATTGGAGATACTAGTTTAAAGGCACTATCTGTTGCCTATACGGTTTCGTATTTCCACTATTTGACAAACAATCGAATTGATTTGTGGAAGATTTATGAAGAACAAAAAATTGATGATTTTTTAAATAGTCATTTATTTAAATTACTCGGTTTTGTTTACAACCATATTATCACAGAAGCAAGTGGCAGTTTGATTTCTGAATATGCAAAACGTCAGACTTCTTGGGATAAATTGAAGAAAACAAAGTATTCAGATGATTTGATTAAAACTTTGAGTAGCTATTTAATTTCAGATGAAGAAAAGACACAAAGAGAGAATGAAAAAGAAATTGACACAAATAGTGTTGAAGACACTGTTTTCATTGTCAGTGAGATTCGAAAAATGGGCTTAAAATTCTGGGATGGTTTTAGATATTATATTGATATAAAAAAACCTGAAGGCTTTGATTGGTCAATCGCATTTGACTTAGTTAGCAGCCTTGGTAAAAACAAAAACTTGACATCAAGAGAAATAAACTTCGGTAAAAAAGTACTAGACTACATTCAGACAAGTCAACAATTACTAGATGAAGTAAAAGCATTATCTAAACTTGAAGAAACCGAAATTATTGAAGTGAAATTTATCTACGATAAACTTCTATTGATTTCAAAAGAGGATTGGAGAAGAATTATTGATATAGTAACTAAAACAAAATTTTTCGATGGTTTAGAAATTGCGAATATAAAATCTGTACAAATGTCTTTAGAAAGGAAAGAAAAATTGAGAGAACAAGCTATAATCAAAGCGTATGAATCGTTAAAAAAGTTAAGCAAGATTGGGATCAAAATATAAATTATCTTTTTACATTAACCATTTTACTCCCCCTTCTTCAAAACCAGCCCCTTAGTAACCCTTATTTTTTTCATAGCCTTAGGCTATGAATCCTCATCTCTTTGTAGGTTGCACTGTTCAAGGCTCCCCTTTGATAGTACGATTCAAAAGTAGTATTTCTACATCTGCCAATCCATTTCATCTATCATCAAAACAGCTCCCTTATTTCTCTTTCACAAACCTTTGCACATAATCCGTATTTTCAACATAAATTTTAATAAAGTACACACCATCTGCTAATGAACTGATGTCCATTTTGACTTCAAAATTTCCATTCTTTTTACTCACTTTTTCAGACAATACAACCTTGCCATTGAGGTCTTGTATATCCAGGGTTACTTCTGATTTAATTTCTTCATAACAGTTAATCAATAAGTATGATTTGGCAGGGGTAGGGCTCAATATAAAGGATAAATTATTCTGCTCAGGTTCTGGTATTTGTAGAGCATCATAGGCTGGTATTGCTTGAGGCTTAGGTGCTGGAATGGGTACCGGTGCCGGTTTAGATTCAGGCTTTTGAATAGGTTCCGCAGTACGCAAAGATTCAGGTTCCAATGCAGGTTCTATATCAGGTTCAACTTGTTGTACAGGTTCAAGTTCACGTTTGGCTTTACTTTTTGGTTTAGGTTCATTCCTGGTAAGAGGTTCAGGTTCCAATTCGGGTTCTAGTTCAGGTCCAACTTCTTGTACAGGTTCCAGTTCACGTTTGGCTTTACGTTTTGGTTTAGGTTCATTCTTAGTTTGTGGTTCAGGTTCCAATTCGGGTTCTAGTTCAGGCTCAACTTGTTGCACAGGTTCCAGTTCGCGTTTGGCTTTACGTTTTGGTTTAGGTTCATTCCTGGTAAGTGGTTCAGGTCCAACTTGTTGTACAGGTTCATATTCACGTTTGGCTTTAGTTTTTGGTTTAGGTGCATGCTGCGTGATGGCATCAGGTTTGGGGTTCAGTTCATCGCAACAAACAATTTCAGATATCTTCTTGGTTTGCAAGGCCCCTAATGGATATTTATAGACAGTCGCAATACCACTTCTAACTGCTGTCACTGTAATCGTATCGTCAGGTTGCAGTTTGGCTACTTCACCGATAAAGTATTCCATATTTTTAATCACTTTCCCATTAAAGTGAGTCAGGGTATCGTACAGTAATATACCATTCTTAACAGACGGACCATTTTTAACCACTTCTACAACGCGTACGTATAGTGAGTCGGGCAGGGTGAGGGTTCTTAAGCCCATATAGGGACCTGATTTTACAATTCTTGTTTTCCGGCAGGGGTTTTTGCAATTCGATAAATCCTGTGCATACATGGTCTGATACCCAAAAATCATCAAGGTCGTAAGAAGGAATATTGATTTCATGATGCGTACCATTGCTATTTAAAATGTAAATGTAAATAAAAAAAATAGGTAAAGCGATTCGCAGGATGTTCGTTTGAAAGTGCTATATTGTTTCAAGCCTGTAACTATACACTTACCTCTTCCGGAAATTTCACCATATTTTGGTCCGCATTCCAATGTGGCAAACCTCGTAACAAAATAAGGTCAGCAACATTTTTTTTGAAATTGTTGTATTCCTATTTTCAAAATTTAACACCTATTTACTTTTTCATAGCTGCTTTATTTATTAAATTCGCTATACAAATATCTCTTCATGCGTCTCCAATCTTTGCTTTTTATTTTGGTATTACTAGGCACCCTCGCATGCAATAAGAAAAAAATGGAAATCTATACGCCGTATATAGAACCAGGTGAATTAAGAGTAGGAACCTACAATGGGATGTTTCAGGAATGTGGGCCAGTCGTTTGTTACGATAAAGACACCAGCTTTCAAATTGCAAAGGAGAACAATAAATATTATTTGCTTTTTGGCAATCATAAAGATGAAATTGAATACGCAAACCCTATTGCGCTTGAATTTAATGCCATAGAATATTTTACACTCGATACCTTGGGTAATAATACTGGGTCTTTGTTTTATGGTTATTGCCGCAACGATTCTGCCTTTGTGATATTTACAGATGGCTGGGGTGTGTACAACAAGAATTTATTATCGGGTAAGAAGCAATAAGGGGCATTGCTAAACCAATAAGCTTAGAAGTTATACCAAATGTATTTAATAAATAGTCTAAAAAAGTTCGGCATAATACCTACACTCTAAGCATTTAAATTCGTAATACTGGGACTAACTTTAAGGTGTCCCTTGTATTAAAACGAATATTTGAAGATTCCTTATTTCACATCGGGTTTATCTTCAGCTTTGATGATAAAGGCATATTTTATCATATTTTGCGATTTAAAACGAATTAAATTATAATATTATTCGTTTTGAAACGAGAAAAATTATATTTTTGTATCAAATTCAACCATATGATTAAAAGAATATTGCAGGAATCGATTGAGCAGCATTTCTTTAAAGGGAAAATTATACTTGTTATAGGTCCGCGTCAAGTAGGTAAAACCACTTTGCTACAAACGATCTATGATGAATTTGCAGAACAAAAATTTTGGTACAATGCTGATGATGCTGATGTGCGTGAATTATTTCGGAATCCATCCAAAGCCAAATTAAAACCCATTTTTGCCAATAAAAAATTGATTATTATCGATGAAGCACAACGCTTAGAAAATGCAGGTCTTACCCTAAAAATAATGATAGATAATTATAAAGATGTTCAAATCATTGCTACCGGCTCATCTGCATTTGAGTTAAACGATAAACTAAAAGAATCTCTTACCGGAAGAAAATTTGAATATTATTTATTTCCAATATCAACCGAAGAATTGATCAGTCACACATCATATTTTGAAGAAAATAGAATCATAGAGCAACGTCTTTTGTATGGATTTTATCCTGAAGTAATCAATCATCCAGGGCAGGAAAATCTCATTTTGCGAAGCATTTCAGACAGTGTATTGTATAAGGATTTGTTTGCATTGGAAGCGGTAAAAAAACCTTATTTGCTGGAAAATATTTTAAAAGCGTTGGCATTGCAGGTTGGCAGCGAAGTAAGTTATAATGAAGTAGCCCAAATAGTTGGAGCTGATAAAGAAACAGTGGAACGATATATTTATTTATTAGAACAATCCTTTGTGATTTTTCGATTACAAGCATTGAGTAGAAATGTGCGAAATGAATTGAAGCGCAGTAGAAAAATATATTTTTATGACAATGGTATTCGAAATATCCTAATTAATAATTTTTCGCCTTTGGCTTTACGCAATGATAAAGGTGCTTTGTGGGAAAACTATCTGGTGAGTGAAAAAATGAAATGGAATCATTATCATCATTATTACTGTAATCGTTATTTTTGGCGAACAACCCAACAACAAGAAATTGATTATCTTGAAGAACAAAATGGAACCTTGCATGCCTATGAATTTAAATACGCGGATAACAAACGTGCACGTTTGCCAATCACATTTATTAAAGCGTATCCTGATCATACATTCAAAATGATATCTAAAGAAAATTATATTGATTTTGTATCAGGTGAAAACCACTAAAACGATGATGATGTTAACTATCTGGTGTATTTAATATATGATGTTCTTTGTCGTTTATGAATACGTAAATCCTTTTTTGAAGTTTACTCCCATAAAAAATACCCCTCCAAAAAGGGGCATTTTAAAAATGGATAAAAATGAAATGATTATGGAATAAGTACCGCATCAATTACATGCACCATACCATTGCTGCCTGCTAAATCGGTTGCTATTACAATAGCTTGTCCACCTTTAGCATCTGTTAATACAACATTTTTCCCTTTCAAGGTCGCTGTTAAGGTGGCACCATTTACGGTCGTAAATACGGCTTTGCCTTTACCAGCTTTGATAGCTTTCAATACAGCAGCGGCATCTACATTGCCTGCCACTACATGGTAAGTAAGGATACCCGATAAGGTAGCTTTGGATTCGGGCTTCAATAAACTGGCTACAGTACCTGCAGGCAATTTATCAAAGGCTGCATTGGTGGGTGCAAATACAGTAAAAGGACCTTCGCCTTTTAAAGTGCCTACTAGGTCGGCGGCTTTTACAGCAGCTACTAAAGTGGTGTGGTCTTTTGATGCAATGGCGATATCAACGATATCTTTTTGTTGGGCAATAGCAAAAAGGCTGCTCATTAAGAATGCGAATAAAATGCTTGTTTTTTTCATGTTTTTATTTTTAAATTTTAGAATGCAAACGTAGAGCCTTAATCTTGTAATACCTTGTAAAACCTTGTTTTTAGAGCATGTTATTGTCACTAGGCTATCAATTTTACCAATAGTATTTGTCTATTTATTTATGAATACATCATCAATTTTGTCAATGGGATGTTTTCATTTTTTTTTTTGATGAATTTATCTACGCATTTAATTTTAATCAATCAGGCTACCTGTTATATTCGTTTAATAATATAAAAATGTTTGTGCTTGCTTTCATGTAGATTGTGGTATGATTCAAACATCAACAGGTCAACACTTCAAAAAAGGATTTTTATTAGGCTTGTTTTTTATGGGCCTGGGGTGTCAGCACTTGTTTGCTTATATCGAAGGGGGCTATCGGGTGGGCTTGTGGTTAAATGCTGGAAAGCTCAACAACATCATTCGTGAATACAATATCCAAAATCCCTGGCAAGTGTTTAAACCGGTACATATGGGTTTGGGTGGTCGTGTGGTATTTGGTGCCCAATCAAAAAGCGTAGCTTTTTTTGCAGGGTTGAAATGGCTTCGTAATTCACAAACAGTATCGGGCACCGACCCGAGTACACAAAGTGCAAATTACAAACGACTTACTGTGCATTATGGGGGTATTGTGTTTGGTATGCATACCACCCTGGAAAGCCCTGTTAGTGTTGGGTTAGAATTAAATGCTTTTAATTATTATGTATTGCGATTGCAGGAAAGTAATACACCCAATGTAAAGGCTGCCACAAGCAATGAATTGGTGAATGATGTAAATCCAAACCTGAGCTTTTTTGTACGCTTGGCATTGCAAAAAGGTGTGGCAGGCATCACCTTAATACCTGCCATTGATTTGCCTGTACTCCATGGACGCAACGACATCTCAGATTTGCGTAAACCCCTTAAACTGTATACCCCTTCTTCAGATACCTATGTGATGAGAGGTTATAATATCAGCCTGACATTGTCTATTTTACTGGCAAAGAAAAGAGACTGGTAATCAAGGAAGCATCCATTGATTTCATTCGAGTAAATCTGTTTTTGCAAATTTCAATACCCTTGCTTTTTTACATCCCTTTCATATCTTTTCAAAATGGAAAAACCCAAATGAAAAAGGAGCTATTTTCTCAAAATATACTTGTTACATTATGATGAATATCAAGCAATGGTAAACAACTTCAATTAGGGAAGTAACTTAAATGAATTGATAAATTCTTCCGCATCTTTGGGTAGTTTATCCGCTTTTTTAAAAAGAGTAATCACAGAGTATTGTATTTTGTTCACCAAATAAATACGGTCTTTACCCATAAAATCATCCGATTCAAAAGTAAATTCGATATAGGGATTTTCACCTAAATGCGTTTTTAAGGTGTTTACTTTTTTGGCTTTCATGCTGGCCGTAGCGCCATCGCGACTGTTTTCCAATATTTTTTGAATACTTACATTTTTAGGGAAAATATCTTTCATATCTGTCCAGCCCACCATATACACATGGTAATCGTCGGGGGTATATTGTACAAAATGAACTTTAAAAGGAATGCCATCGGCTGATTCTTCCATTTGTGACGACTCTTCAGGCTTGCCCATAAAGTTGATGGAAAAGCGACCTTCTTTAGAGATATATTTGGTAAACTCAGACTTCGGGGCAAATGAACATAAAATGCAAGCCACAAACAGACTAAGGATTAATAATTGATTTTTCATAGGGAGATTTTTAAATGGAAATTTTATTTTAAACAAATGTAATACCTACCCTTTGTATTTTTTTATCTATCCATACAAGAATAAATTATACTGGTATTCATGCCGTTTGAAATAATGTTTATGTTATGAAGTGAAACGAGCAAAGGACTCATGCTTTCTCACATCAGCTAAAAAGGTCAAATCGTTCTACACCAAAAAGTTGAATCCCTGACCTCATCAACAAGCTATCAACATTGATTTTTTTACCAGGGTAATATTATTGTTTCCACTTTGTCAATGCGTTTAAAAACGCACTTTGCTGATCTATAAATACATTGTGTGAACAATTGTCAAAATAGAGTAAATTTTCTTCTCCAATGATTTTGGCAAGTGATTCAATCTGATAGGCTGCATACAGTCCATCTTCCTTACCATACAAGCCATATATTTTAATATGACTTTTTTGTATTTTTTTAATAGGCTCTGTCAAATTCAACATGGTATAATGCTCTTTTTCCCAAAAACCTTTCGGACCTTCAAAAGTCATTTTACCAGCATATTGAGTCAATAAGGTATCCGTTTTAAAAAGCTGATATAAAGCCCTCGCTTCTTCACTCATTTTTTTCGGAGTGTAAAAACCATTTTGCATCGCATGCATAAATGAGTAACTACTGTAAGGGAGCGAAGTACTATCCATCTGTTGTAGCATTGTCAGGTATTTAAGATTTACCGTATCTTTTTTTTCTTCATAAATACGTTGCACACTTTTTTGGATGGTTCTGAATGTTTCCTGCAATGATACAGGGGCGCCCACCATCACAATTGATTTTACCTTTTCAGGAAATTGAGATGCATACATCGTGGCTACTAATCCACCAAAACTATGAGCAATAAGCATGGCTTGTTGTATGCCATATTGTTGATACAACTGATTGATATCGTCATTGGTTTCCTTAAAGTTAAAACTGGCTTTTGGATCTGCAGAACGACCTTCTCCTCGTCTGTCATACACAATCACATAAAATCCTTTATCTGCTAATCGCTGTGCAGTGGTGGCTTCAAAGTTTACACAGTTATATCCAGGTCCGCCATGTAAAAAAATAGCAGCTGGATTTTTTTTGTTGCCAAAACTGCGTGAGTATATGCTTTGTGCATAAGGGCTAAAGTGCGCAACAAGTAGAAAAATAATTAAAATATTTTTTTTCATTTTGAAAAGGAATTAAGTCACAAAATAATCATTGTTTGATAGAATGCAATACGATACACGAAAGTGATTTATAGAATATGCCAGCAATTTATAAAACCTACCGTGGTGAATACAGATTGAAATCATGTTGAATGTTATGATGTGAAACCACCCCAGAACTTTTTAAACCAATTGCTTTTATCTAAAAAATCTAACGAATACCAGTTTATGCAAACCGATATTATAGCTAATCGTAATTGATCTTTCCTTGATGTGTTGTTGGTATAGATGTAGATAAAGCCTCAAACAAACTTTCTATCTTGCATCCTGAACCTAGTTTTAACTGCAATAATTAAGAATATCTGTCGTTATATAGAAAATTGATTTATGATTAATATTAAAACAATTCTTATTGCCTTGACATTAACGGTTTTGCTTTGTTTGGGTGTGATATTAGGACTTAAAATGTTTACTCGATCTATATATAATCAAAGAACATGCGATTGGGCAAATATTGACAATATTGAGTTACATACTCAAATCGATATCCCTGATATATTAACTTACGATTGCTTCTACAAAGGGGAACGCAACACTAAAATGGCCCGATTTGATCTTGATTTGAAGAATCTTGATATGATAAACTACATTCACCAAAACAAGTTCACAAGACTGACAAAACCCACAGAATTTTTTTTTGATAAGTTCTTAAATATAAATATCAATGCTGATGAATTGCTCTCTAATAGAAACTTATATTATACATATGGTTCATCTCCTCAAGAAAACTGGCAGGCGCTTTTAGATAATGTGGCTGGTAAACTTTGGGTGACTATCGAATATGCAAATTAAAACTGCGTATAATATTTTAATGAAATCAATACCTCGATATGTTGAAGGACCATACAGCATAATCATCTGATCTGACCAATAAATAGTATGCTTTGCTTCGGTCTCTTTCTGACACCAAATCTGCAACAGTATCGATATATATGATACATGCTTGTCAATTATTGAACCCCCTAATTCATAAGCAAAATATTCACACTGCGTTGCAACACATTAAACGCAATTTCTGCCATCAGATTTTCTTTATCAAGAGTAGGATTTACTTCCGTAATTTCAAAACAACAGATTTTGTGGTTTTGCATCAAACTGGCTACCAGGTCTTCTGCTTCCCTTTCTTTCAAGCCGTTCGGAACTGGTGTGCCTGTACCTCTCGATATGCTGCTGTCAAGACTATCCACATCAAAGGATACATAAATATCATCACACTGTTTTAAATTTAGTAAGGTTTGCCGTACCACATGTTCCACCCCTTTTTTACGCACTTCCGATACCGGTATGATTTTAATGCCTAATTTTTTTAAAATATAATCTTCCTCTTTCTCGGTATCACGCAATGCAATAAATACAACATCTTCGGGTAATATCTTCGGACAAATTTTGCCTAGGTTTTTAAGATCTTCCCAATGCTTTATGGTCTGGTCGTCGGGTTGATGTACCTGACAGTCTTTATTGTCTTCGGCCAGTGATACAGCCAAAGGCATACCATGCATATTGCCACTTGGTGTTGTATAAGGTGAGTGCAAATCGGCATGTGCATCAATCCATATCACCCCTAACCTGTTTTTGGGTTTGGCCATACGTATTCCTGCGATGGTACCACCCGCACTGCTATGATCACCAGCAAGTACCAATGGAAACAAACCCGATTTTAAATTGCTTTCTACAGCTTTTGCTACCCGCTCATAAATTTGCTTTACCCCTTTGATACGTTTAGCATAAGGACTTTCAATAGGTTCATATAGCAAGTTGTTTTCGGTTTCAACAATATCACTTGGGAAGTTTACAAAGAAATTACTCATAAAATCGAGGGCAGCAATTTTTAAGGCATCAATACCCAAACTGGCCCCACGGGTGCCTGCACCTATTTCTGACTTTACTTCAATGATTTTTATATTTCGCATACTTCACAAAAATAGTATACTTAACCCAAAATGAGAAACCTTGTTTTGATTGTAGGTAAAAATGACCAATGGGTTTTATGAATTTTGCTATTTCTTTCCAACTTTTACCCTTCATGTTAAGGTGGGTATTTCTTATCATTTTTTTTATAATAGCATGCATTTTGTTTATGTATCTCAATCAAAAAATATATATAATCTGTTTTTTTACTCTCCTTCATTTATTATAATTTGTATCGTATCACACATTGTTTTACTTTAGCATAATAGAAATACCATACATTGAAATATTTTTTTACATGTTGCTTGCTTTTTATAATGACCCATGCATGGGCTCAGGTGAAATTTATTCAACCGAATATGAAAAATCCGGATGAACAACTGGTGTATATCGGCATACAAAATTATTTTTTGATTCAAAATACCAATGGCACTAAAATTCTTTCTATTCAATGCAAAGAAGGTAAAATTGAAAAAATAAGTGATACCACTTTCAACTTTAAAATACCCAATGCTTCCATCAATGGTATTCAGTTTTCCTATACATGGGTTAAAAATGGTAAACTGCAAAAAAATATCGTTTATCCTGTATTGTATCGAACCGCCACAGTGCCTGATATCGCCCGTTTGCGTTTAGGCTCAAAATCGAATGGTAAAATCAGCCTGGCCGAACTGAAAATGGTCAACAAATTATCACTTGATGACAAAGATTTTAAAACCAAAATCACCTATAACATATTGTGTGAAGTGAGTTGCAAACCATCCAAATCATCCGATATGTATGTGTTTAATATTCGCAATGGCGATCTTCAAGGCAATCCCGATTTTCAGGAATTGTTGAGTAAAGTGAGCAAAGGCGACAAAATAAGATTCGATAAAATAAAGGTGATAGGCAATAACAAAACCGCACGCCCATTAGAAAGTGTCACTTTTCTTATTGAATAAGATTCTTTTTTCACATCCAAATGCATCGCCTTGCGCCTGTAAAAAATAATGCGATTTCACCCGATTTCTTATTCCTTGCATTATCTTTCCACTCAAAATGAGTCTGTACCGACATATTCCTTTTTTAAAAGAAGTATTTAAATACTCTGTAACTGCCTTTGGAGGTCCTCAGGGCCATATAGGCATGATGCTCAAAACGTTTGTTGAAAAGAAAAATTACATTACGAAAGAAGAATTGGTTGATTATATGTCATTTTGCCAAATGTTACCCGGTCCTTCTTCTACCCAAACCATCACCCTGATAGGTTATAAAAGGGGAGGGGTGTCTTTAGCACTTATTACCTTGTTGATATGGGTATTGCCTGCTGCCTTGATGATGGGCGGACTTTCCTTTTTAGTAATTTATTTTGGTACCAAAGACATTCAAACCAACTTGTTTAAATATGTACAACCTATGGCCGTTGGCTTTTTAATTTATGCCGCCTACAAAGCTATGCGTATCAGTGTAAACCATATCGCTACCTATTGTATCATGCTCGTAGCCTTAGTAGTGACTGTTTCATTACGATCTCCCTGGGTGTTTCCAGTACTGATTGTTTTGGGGGGTATCGTATCAAATTTTAGTGATAAAAGAATACCCGGTGTTGCCGTGCAAAAAAAGCCAATCAAATGGGTAAATCTTTGGGGCTTTATCTTTGTGTTTTTAGTCGCAGGTATTTTATCAGAATGGGCTCGTATGCAACATTGGCATAGTGCAAGGCTATTCAATTTATTTGAAAATTTTTATCGTTTTGGGAGTTTCGTTTTTGGGGGAGGGCATGCCTTGATTCCCATGATGTATGAGCAGTATGTAATACGTCCTGAACATTTACAAATTGGACAATACCTCACTACTTCAGAGTTTTTGACAGGTGCAGGTATGGTCAATGCTATACCAGGGCCTGTGTTCTCAATTTGCACCTATATTGGTGCTATGAGTATGAGTCATCTGGGAATGGAAGCACAGTTGCTGGGGGCTACAGTGGCTACTGTGGGGGTGTTTTTGCCCAGTGTTCTCTTGTTGTTTTTCTTTTTCCCGATTTATCAAAATATCAAACAATACACGGTTATTTTTAGGGCTTTAGAAGGTATTCATGCTGTAATTGTTGGTATTATGTGGGCATCAGGGTATATCCTTTTTAGCTCTATACCCTTTGATTGGACCAACCTGGTGGTTGTAGCCATTACATTTTCATTATTGATGTTTTCAAAAATACCCGCACCTTTAATTGTAATTGGCTGGCTCATGCTCGGTGCAGCCATGTAAAGTGTATTTTTATGATTTCCTGATTATCTTTGTTCACTTCGTATGACAACAAAACACGTTTTACTCTTTCTGATATTTTTGACCAGCAAAACACTATGGGGGCAAATCAATAATCAACTTTTAGAAACAAACATAGCGGTAAATGATAGTTTACAACAAAAGGTTTTGCTCAATGTACAATCAAATAATTTTTTTAAAAATAATGAGTACTTCAATCTCATAGCTACAGGGTATACACTCATGGGATCGCAACTTGCCACTCAACTTGCCTATTTGCCTAACCCTTATGTACGTATTCAGGCAGGTGTTTTTATGCAAAAAGATTTTGGCAACGATACCATGTTGCTTGCCCGGCCTTTATTGACATGTAAACTGCAAAAAAATGGCTATTCCGTGTTGTTTGGTACGCTTGAAGGACATCTTTCACATCGATTGATTGAACCATTGTATAACTACGAACGATATATTTCGCATCCAATAGAAAGTGGCATTCAAATTAAAATTGATAAAAAGAACATTTGGAGCGATACCTGGATCAATTGGGAAAAGATGCAATACATAGGCTCTGCTGACCAGGAACAATTTTCAGTGGGGCATCATACTGATGTAAAACTTTTTAACACCAAACATTCCACCCTGACACTGCCCTTGCAAATGCTGGTTTCTCATAAAGGAGGACAAATCGATATAGATACCACCCCCCTTAAAACAATCGCTAACATGGCCATAGGTATTACGTATGAATACAAAAGCCAGGATGAAAATAATTTCATGAAATCTTTTAAAACAGAAAATTACCTGACTATATTCAAAGATTTATCACCTACCAAACGACTCACTTTCAATCAGGGAACTGGGTTTTATCTGAATGCAACCTTTGTATCTAAATATGATATTGCAGCCTCTTTCGGTTATTGGCAAGCCACCGATTACCTGGCTTCGCGAGGTGGGTACTTATTTCAATCGGAAGCGTCAATCTATGGCACGCCGGGTTTTATTCAGCCTGAAAAAAAACTTTTATTCATCCGATTGCTTTACGCCCACAAAGTATTCAATGCTATTGATGTCAATGTTCGATTTGAACCTTTCCTCGATTTAATAGCCAATACCTTTGAATATAACTATGCCGTGTACTTTACATACAAAAACGATTTTACTTTATTTAACTACATGAAAAGAAAATAGTCGTATGAATTAATGCATTTTTGCGTGTATTTATATTTCTGTTATGAAACATCTTTTCCAAATCCTATTTTTTTCAGTATTGTTTTTCACCGCTTTTACAGCGATGTCGCAATTCCGAAAAGTAGAGAATGTAGCTTTTAAACGAGGTGAAAAATTAACGTATCGTATCCATTATGGATTTATTGATGCTGCCATAGCCACGATAGAAATTACAGACGAAAACAAACAATTTGCCAATAGAAACACCTTGCATGTTGTAGGTATAGGTAAGTCAAAAGGGAGTTTCGACTTCTTTTTTAAAATCAGAGACCGTTATGAAACCTATATCGATGAAGAAGCCCTCATCCCCTGGTTTTTTGGTAGAAGAATTGATGAAGGCGGTTATAAAACATCGCAAGATTATATTTTTTATCATGGACAGAAAAAAGTAAGTGCCAATGGGAAAATGATTGATATATGGCAAAACACCCAGGATATGTTATCAGGTTTTTACCTTGCTCGTACCATGGATTTAGGCAATGCTAAAGAAGGGCAATTGTTTTCAGTACCTACTATTGTAGATGGTGAAATGTATAATTTACAAATCAAATTTAAAGGACGTGAAACCATCAAAAGCGAATGGGGGAGAATCAAGTGTTTGAAATTTGTACCTGTATTGCAAAAAGGGAGGGTGTTTAAACATGAAGAAGATATGGTAGTTTGGCTTACCGACGATAAAAATCATATCCCCATTCGGGCAAAAGCAGATATTTTATTCGGGTCGCTTAAAATGGATTTAATTGGCTATAAAGGTATTTCAGCCCCTTTTGTTTTTCAATAATGGGTATCAATTTTTTCTTGTGAATGCATGACCTGAATAGTCTTATTTTTACATCTTCAATTTTCAATACATGAATATTTTCATAAAATCTTCTCCTTATATCATAGCAGGTCCTTGTGGAGTTGAAGATGAACAACAATTGATGTCTGTTGCAAGCGCATTACAGTCATTGCCAGTCGATATGGTGAGAGGTGGTGTGTGGAAACCCAGGTCAAAACCAGGCTATTTTGAAGGTCGGGGCGAACCTGCCCTTCAATGGATGCAACAAGCAAAGGAAATGATTCATAAGCCATTTTGTACTGAAGTGGCCAGCAAAGAACAAGTGGAACTGGCCTTGAAATATAAAATAGATGCTGTGTGGATAGGTGCCCGTACTACCGTTAATCCGTTTTTAGTGCAAGAAATAGCAGATGCTGTAAAAGGAACGGGTATTGCCGTATTAATCAAAAATCCCATTAATCCGGATATTGAGTTGTGGAGCGGTGCCGTTGAAAGAATACAACAGGCAGGGATAGAAAGCATTGCCGCTATTCACAGAGGGTTTTCATCCTATGACACACATTCCATATATCGAAATAAACCCAATTGGGCGATCCCCATTGAACTGAAACGTAGATACAAAGCCTTACCCGTTTTTTGTGATGTTAGTCATATATGTGGCAACAGAACTTTGCTGGCTACCGTTGCACAGCGAGCTTTAGACCTCGACTTTGACGGATTGATGATTGAAACCCATCCCAATCCTGACGAGGCATTGAGCGATGCTAAACAACAAATTACGCCCGCAGCGTTGAGCGAATTGCTTAAAAGTTTAGTTATCAGGCAGGTTACTTGCGATGATGTACAAAATGATATAGAGCAAATAAGGCAAATACTCGATACCATGGATGCTGAAGTGGTTGACTTGCTCGGTAAAAGAATGGAACTTGTAAAACAATTGGGCGATATAAAAATTGCACACAATATTGCCATCTTTCAGCAAGATCGATGGCGCGAAATTGTAGATAGTCGCACCCAGTGGGGTGAAAATAACAACCTCGATGCCGCATTTATCCTCAAGCTATTTGAACTCATACACGACAAATCAATCAAAACACAATTTGAGCTGCTGAATGCTTTAAAGCAGGATAAAAACTAGTATATTCGCACTTTTTAAGAATCAAATGGCACTCGAACATCATAGTAATCATCAAATGCGTTTTGACCAGCAGGTAGAAAACGCGCGTAATTATGTGTTGCCTTTTATTGAAACCAGCTTGCCTATCGTGAAAGGCATCAAAGTGCTGGAAATCGGTTGTGGAGAGGGTGGGGTGCTAAAACCCTTTTTCGAAAGGGGTTGCGAATGTGTTGGAGTTGATCTGGACCAACCACGTATTGACTTAGCACATGTGTTTCTTAAAAATGAAATTGCCAGTGGACAGATGCATATCATGAATCAAAATGTATATGATGAAGCATTTTTAAATAAATATTCAGGATACTTCGATTTAATCGTTTTGAAAGATGTGATTGAACATATTCATGGACAAGAAGATTTTATTCCTTTTATGAAAAAACTGTTGAAGGAAAAAGGTCAGATATTTTTTGGGTTTCCACCCTGGTATATGCCATTTGGTGGTCATCAACAAATAGCAAAAAAGAAATGGACTTCAAAAATACCCTATTACCATCTACTCCCAATGGGGGTCTATAAATGGATATTGAAGACAGCCGGCGAAGGACAACATGCCATTGATTCGCTGGTAGATGTCAAACAAACGGGCATTTCTATCGAACGATTTGAGCGCATTTGTAAACAAGCTGGGTATACCATAGTCAACAAACAATGGTTTTTATTTAATCCTATCTATAAATACAAATTTGGATTGGAACCCCGTAAACAGTTCTGGCTATTTGGTGCCATCCCCTTTGTTCGAAATTTTCTCACTACTTGCGCTTATTACACCATACAGAAAGATTAACATTATACATAGTAAACTATATGACTGCTTCACAACCTATTTGCAAAAGGAATTTAATCTTTGCACCTCATTCAACGTCAAAACCCAAAAATCAGATGATAAAAACAATTTTCGCCTTATTACTCGTTTGCATGATCAACATTGCCCATGCACAAAATGACCCCAAAGCAAAAGCTATTTTAGATAATGTAAGCAAAAAGGTAAAATCACTCAAATCATTAAAAGCCAATTTCTCTATTACTATTTCAGGGGCTAAAGGGGCAAAACCACAAACCAAAAAAGGGACTGTGAACATGAAAGGTGATAAATATTATATCAGTTTGTCAGGTCAGGAAATATACTGCGATACCAAAACCATTTGGACTTATATGAAAGAAAGCAACGAGGTTCAAGTAACAAGTTTCGATCCAAATGAAAATTCATTTACCCCTTCAAAGTTATTTACTAATTTTTATGACAAAGAATATAGTTATAAATATGTAGGTGAACAAACTGTCGGAGGTAAAAAAGTGGATGTGATTAATTTGACACCTACCAATAAGACAAAACAATATTCAAAAGTTGAACTCATGATCGACAAAGCAAATAGTGTAGTGGCTGGTGGTAAAATGTATGAAAAAAATGGCAATGTGTATTCTTATACCGTAAGTGGTTATACACCTAATCCTGCTTTAACTGACGCCATGTTTATTTTCAATGCCAAGAAATATCCCAAAGTAGAAGTTGTAGATTTAAGATAATATCCTCTCTAATCTCCTATCTCCCATCTCCCATCTCCTAAGCTACTCCACAATAAATTCATCTAAAAATACAAACGTTGGATTGCCCCTTCCTTCATGCCACTGTGGCATAGGTCCAAAATTTTTAGCAATTACTTTTGCATATTTATAATGCTCTTTTTTGATGTTACGAATGGAAGTTTCAAACATCGAAATGCTGGTTTTTTCGGCATGGTCTGATTTGTTTGTTGCGATGTTTTCAATTAAAGTCCATTGGGTTGAGTCATTGCTTACATAAAACGACACTTCTTTAGGATAAAAAATCCATGAATTTTGGTCTTCCAGAAAATTGGCAGCTATTTTTTTTATGGCTCTGGGTTTGTCAAATGCCATAATCACTTCTACATCTTGCCCTTGATACCCTTGCCAATCGCCAGCACGCCAATTGAGCTTGCCGTACAGCCCATCCATCAATGCTTCAGCTCCACCCGCACTATAAGATGGATTGTATTGATTGTGCAAGATGATTTTTCGGTCGCCCGGTAGTTTGGTAAAAGTGGCAGTTTGCATCATTGATTTATTGTTTTCATTAAAAAAAACAATTTCTGCTTGATCATGCACAAAAAAAGGCTTTTCATATTTTTTAAAAGCGGCATCGTTTAAGCTATAAAAAATTGCATTCCCAGGTTTAGCACACATCATTTCTATTTTAGTACTGTCTTTAAAAATTCGAATGCCATTTTTGATAAAAGGGATGGTATTATTTTTTTTCTCATTTGGAAACCAACAGCCTGGTGGATGCTTCATTTCCACAGCATACATTTGAATATTCTTTTTAGATACAAGATCATCGTATGTGATGTCCGTACGATTAGCTTCAACACAAAAAGTTTTATTATCAATTTTGCTTGTATCTTTTTTAGTAATCTTTAAACCATTATTCAATTGAATATGATTAAACAAAGGTTCTGTGATTTGAAAAGTATAATCTCCGGGGCATGTAGGATAAAACCCTAATCCCTTAAATACATACCATGCACTCATTTGACCACAGTCCTCGTTTCCGATTAGGCCATCTGGGCTATTTTTGTAAAATTCTTTTGCAATCTGATTCGTAATGGCAGTTGTATGATGTTCGCCCCATGTTGTACTATTGTATAAATAGGCTATATGATGACTTGGCTCATTGCCATGTGCATATTGGCCAATTAAACCCGTTATGTCAGCTTGTTCACGACCCTGGGTTTGTGTTTTTGCAGCAAATAATTCATTGAGTTTCTTTTTAAAATGGACGCTGCCACCTTGCATGATTTCCATCAGCCCATCCAAATCATGGGGTACTGAAAAGCTATATTGCCATGCATTGGCCTCTGTATAATTATTGTCAACGGTATAGGGAGAAAAAGGTTCGTATAAACAACCATTCTTCCTAGCTCGCATAAACCCTGTAGTAGGATCATACACATTTTTCCAATATTGACTTCTGTTTGTATAGTATACATAATCCTTTTTCTTACCTAGTGCATTCGCCATTTGGGCAATACACCAGTCATCATAAGCATATTCAAGAGTCTTGCTCACACTCTCATGCGAATCATCTGATCGTACATATCCATATTTACAATAGCTTTCCAATGCATCAGCATCTGCTGCCCCTTTTCGAGCACTTTCTTTTAATTTTAATGATAATCCTTCTCCTTCATAATCGGTATAATGAGTCGCTATTTTTGTCATGGCTTCATAAGCTTTTTCTGCATCAAAACCACGAATGCCTTTTTGATAGGTATCCCATATTACACTCACTACATGATAGCCTATCATACAATTCGTTTCATTACTACTCAACTCCCAAATGGGTAATCGTCCTCCTTGTTCATATTGTTTAATGAAGGTATTGATAAAGTCGTTGCTGCGCTTTTTGTCTATGATCGTTAATAATGGGTGTAAAGCCCGATAGGTGTCCCACAAACTAAACACAGTATAATAATCAAATAAACCCTCTGTATTGTGTATCTTATCATCACGACCACGATAACGACCATCTACATCATTGTAAATTGAAGGGTGTATCATACAATGATAAAGCGCAGTATAGAATATTGTCAGTTGCTCAACAGAGGAAGCATGATTGTCATGCTTGGAGCCCTCTGTTTGTGTAATTTGTATTTTAGAAAGTTCTTTTTCCCATTCTTTTTGAGCAAGGGTGTGGTAATTGTCAAAGTTCCAATCAGGCATTTCTGCGAGCATGTTTTTATGTGCACCATCTTCATCCACACCACTGATACTTACCTTTGTGATAAGTTGTAAAGGGTTTTTTGTTGCTTTTTCATCAGGCTGGGCTCCACCTTCTTGTTGGAAATGAATGATACAATGCAATGATTTTTCAATGGGTACTGCAGTTGTATTGCTTCCTTTTGCAATAGCTTCGTATTGAATCGATTCAATCGGTTTTGAAAAGGTGATTTCGAAAAATACTTTTTGATTTTGTGCCCAGGCTTTTGAAAATCGATAACCCCGCAACGTGTAATCATCTATTTTTTCCATTTTGCTATCAAGTACTTGATCTCGATGTTTTAAATCAAGTATCACATATTGTTCATCATTAGGTTTAAAGGTGTATCGATGAACGCCTCCATGCAAAGTACTTGTCAATTCCACATTTACTTTCGGGTCATCTAAAAACACCTGATAATACCCCGCCTGTGCTTTTTCATTGGTATGCGAAAAGTGAGAAGCATATTGATATTGATAAAGAGGCATGTTTTTGGTAACAGGCATCAATAAAATATCGCCATAATCACTACAACCTGTGCCACTTAAATGGGTATGACTAAAACCATAAATAACGGTATCTGAAAAATGATAGCCACTACATCCATCCCACCCTTCTAATCGGGTATCGGGCCCAACCTGACAAGCACCAAAGGGCATGGTAGGTCCGGGAAATGTATGACCATGACCACCAGTACCTATAAATGGATTTACATAAGTGGTGAGTGAATTCATTGTTGTTTTAGTATTCGTGGCTTGTTGACTATAAGCTGATGGTAAAAAGCAACAATGCACCATTAAAATACAAAAAGCATGTAGTGTATATTTCATTGAGTAAAGATAAATAGTTTAAGAGTAATTAGGGAATTGTGTATAGGAAATAGTTAGGAGGGGAAAGAAAATAGGGAATCGGAAATAGTAAATAGTAAATAGGGAGTAGGAAATAGTAAAAAGTAAATAGGGAGTAGAAATAGTAAATAGTAAAGAGTTAGTAGGAGGTAGTTATGGGCTTGCACTTATATTATTTGACTAATTGATGTGACTGATTAATCATATGGGCATATTGATGGTTGATTTGAAAAATAGTTTAAATTTCGCATCCAATCATCCTATCTCTAATCTCTAATCTCTAATCTCAAATCTCTCATCTCCTATCTCCCTTCTCACGCTAAATAATACTTTGACCTTTTCATCAATAACAACAAAAAAAACAAAAAGATACAAGTGCCATATTGTGTTTCATATAATGGTTCTATCATCATGGTAAAAAACATTATAATGCAAAAACTTAAATACAGAAAATCATTTTTTTTGACCAGACGATAAATAGAAATTTGCATCATCAGTAAATAAATCATTCCTAATAAACCAATAGCAACCCCCGCCATTAAAAATTGATTGTGCGGCAGTAAAGTGGCTGATTGCAGATGCGGAAAGTCGCGGTCATACCGTTGCTTCATTTGACCATAAACATCTCCAATGCCTACACCTATCAATGGGTGCATCCGAATAATTTCAAAAGCATATTGATAGGAAATCAATCTGCCCTCATCGCTGATATTTGTTTCTTTTTCAGTATTGCCCATCTGAGTAATGGAATATTTAATATATCCTAGTTTGTTTTTGAAGGATGGAAAAATCAAAAACATCACAAAGGGTAAACTGATCAGTATAAATAAAAAGGCAACACCTAATTTTCGAAATTTAGTGGAGAAAATAAACTGAATAATGGCAATGAAGGAAACTAAATAAAAAGCGACAATGCCTGTTTTGGCTGATAAAATGTGAATATAAACTATGTCAATGGCTATCACCAGCAATAGCAAACCGCGAATCATACGATTGCTATGTTTTATAAATAAATCAACACAAAAACACATACTCATCACTACAGCTATGCTAAACCGAATATGATCATTTTTAAATGGCGTAGGTATTAATTTTGAAAATCCATAACCCGCATCATAGGCTTCCTTTTGTAAGTAATATTCATGTAAACTCCAGCCGATTCCAGATAAATTTAATAGAATAAAAAGCAATATGAGGATGTCGTACCATTTCATTTCCCAACGATTCATTGATAAAAACGAAAATGGCAAAATCAGGAATGGAAACATGATCTGCATTCTTTCTTTATAATAACCAACATCATCTGACCAAAAATAAGATAAAGAAAATAATAAAAAATACCCTGTAAGCATCAGTAGGTGTGGCTTTTGCATAAAGGCTTTAACATTCGACTGCAATTTTACATTCAGTATGGCAGACGATATCAACACTATCATGCCTATACTCATCATAGCACGCGACAAATACATACCTACAATAACAGTTACACATGCCAAAAATGTAAAAACATCATGGGGAAGAATTTGTAAGAAATTATGTAATTTATTTTTCAAGTGCACCTAAAATTTACGCTAATATATATTCAATTTATTGCAAAGTAAGCGATTGGAAGATTACTTTTGCGAAGTTGTAATACATAACTTAAAATCAAGAATCATATTGTGTCTGACACAAAAAAAATAATCGAAAAAATCGCAGCAGGTGATTTTAAAACAATTGCCCAAACATTAACCATTGTAGAAAACAATTTAGGGCAATGTGATGATATTTTAATGAATCTCGTAAACAATACAGGCACTAAAATTATTGGTATTACAGGTCCACCAGGTGCAGGGAAAAGCACCCTGATTAATGCCTTGCTTTTGAATCTTACAGCAGCTCAGCAAAAAGTAGCTGTGCTGTCGGTCGACCCTTCTTCGCCTTTTAACTTTGGTGCTTTGTTAGGCGATAGAATCAGAATGAGCGATTTTTACCTTCATCCAGATGTATTTATTCGCTCGGTAGCAAGTAGGGGTTCATTGGGAGGTTTGAGTGCCCATGTTATTGAAATGCTGGAAGTATTAAAATCTGCCAAATTCGATTATATTTTTATCGAAACTGTTGGTGTTGGACAAAGTGAAGTAGAAATCGCAGGTATAGCCGATACCACCATCGTAACTTTAGTGCCTGAAGCTGGCGATGAAATACAAACCATGAAAGCAGGAGTGATGGAAATAGCCGATATTTTTATTGTCAACAAAGGAGACAGAAACAATGCGGATGAATTTGTCAAAAACCTTAAGATACTAGCCCACAACAAGGCCAAAGAATGGGAAATACCCGTTATCAAAACAATTGCTTCAAATAATGAAGGTATTCCTCTTGTCATAAAAGCCATGGAAGCGCATCATCAGTTTACCCATTACAATAAAAGTCGGCAGCTCGAAATGTTGACCATGAAAGCATTTCAATTGATTCAACATAAACGTATGAAGGATATTCAAAAAGATTTGCTTCAGCTACAAATTCAAACTGCGATGGCCAAGGAATCCTTTAATTTATATCAGTTTGTAGCCACATATACTAAATAAATTTCACTGGGAGTTTAAAGAAAATCGGTATTACTAAGCTTCTATGATTTGGGCTTTATCGATACCACTGTATTGTATTACCAGGGGTTTGATGCTTTTTTGGATAGTTTGGTGTTGCTGAAAATTCATAAAATCAAAATCAATGGCAAAAATGCCAAATCGGTATTTATGATGATTCAGTTTCATTGATTCTATCAATTGATTTCTTTCCTGCCTTTCCACTTCTTCGATAAACAACATTTTGGGTTTGATTTTATGTTGTAAATAATAATCAATGGCAAATAATTGTTTTAATATTTTGTCATGTGCATAATGCCTTTCAAGATATTCAAACGCTATTTGATAAATTTCTTCATGGGTATGTTTGTGATATTCTGATTTCTCCGCAAAATATTTGCCAAGCCCCAATAAAAAATCGAAAATACTGTAATGAAGAGTGATGTATTTTAAACTATTCACCATTCTTTTTTTGTTCCAATAGGCTTCTAAAGCAAATTCTAATTGTGTAATCTGATACAATGCATCCTTGCTCAAATAGTCGCTCTCAATGATTTGATATGGCGGGTTTGGGTCAAAAACATAATGATGTTGTTGGTATGTATCTCTTACAGGGGTGCCTTTCAAAAACTTTAAAAATCCGAGCTGTAATTCTGGAGGAAATATTTTAAAAACTTCTTCTATACTGTATTTTACATCTTCCCAGTAATCTAAAGGGAGCCCTACAATTAAATCTAAATGCATTTCAATTTTATCTCTTACCTGCTCTATCACCCCTTTGGTTTTGTAAAAATTTTGCTTACGACTGACTTCAAGATTGGCTTTTTGATTGACCGTTTGAATCCCGATTTCAAACCTGAACAATCCTTTAGGCACTACTTCGTTGACATACTTAATGATATCAGGATGCAAAATATCCGCAGTTATTTCAAATTGAAAAATATTGCCCGGCTGATGATGATCTAAAATGAATTGAAAAATCTCAAGGGTAAAATCTTTTTTAACATTAAAAGTGCGGTCTAAAAATTTAATAACCTTCCCATGTTGCATTAAGTACAAAAGATTTGCTTTGATACGTGGCATCGATAGGTAACGCACTTTATTGTCAAGGCTTGCTAAGCAAAACGAACATTTATAAGGGCATCCTCTTGAGGTTTCGATATACAACACTTTATTCTTCAAGTCTGTTACATTGTCGTCTATATAAGGATTTATATCTGCTAATGCAGACAGTTCAAAATCTTCAAGAGAGGGTATATAAATCAGCTGTCCATCTTTTTTTGAAACAATTCCTGGTATGATAGCCGTTTGTTGATCATTTTCTAAAAAACGAGCAAAGGGTATTTCGCCTTCTCCTATCACAATATAATCTACTTCGTCAAGCATGATAACGGGTTCGTATTCATAACTCACCTCCGGACCGCCCAACATGATTTTGACCTTAGGATTGAGGGCTTTGATTTTTCTACATACTTCAAGTGTTTGTGTAAAATTCCAGATATATACACTGAATGCCACCACGTCAAAATCTTTGCAATATTGGGCAATTTCATCTTTAGGTTCTTTGATGGTAAACTCTTTCCAGACCAATCCAGCATGATGTTTATTGAGTTGATAAAGCAATCTGATGGCTAAATTGCTATGAATATATTTTGCGTTAAGTGTTGTTAAAAGTAATGACATGGAAGTTTGTAAAGATATGGTCAAAAGGGTATACTTAAGTAATCGACTTGTATTTTATCGTTAGAACGAAGTCTCAAAAGAACGATTTGCAACTTTATAAAGTTGAATTTACTGACTACAATTAACCAGGTTTAAAAGCGTCTCTTTTATAACACCAACGAAAACACCAAACCAAAAGCAATTATTTTATACAATACCCAACTCCAAGTCAACCACTTATTCATTCCTAATATGTTCATCCTTCTTCGATGTTCAAGAAACATCCAACCTGACACTATGCCATAACAAATAATTCCCAGCAAGGTAGTCTCGATACCCATTAAGCTTAGTATTTTTAGCAAAACATAAAAACAAATTAGATAAAGTGCCGCCATGAATGATATAAATGACACATGCCCAATATAATCATAGCTATTTTTTTCTTTTAAAAGGATGCAAAAGAATCTTTGGAAAATCAACAGTCCAACAAACAGCAATGACTCTTTTAAGTAGAAAGTGTTAATAATTGATTTTTCAAAAAAAGTATTCATGTATAATGGGTATACAAGTTGAACTGCAACACCGCAAATCAATATAATTAGGATACGCCAAAACCAATTTTTTGATGGATTGCAGCTTGTTAGGTTATTACATGATACAGGGATGACTATTTTTCTATTGTAAGAAATTAAACTATATAACTGGGTCATCAGCCAATACAAAGGTTTAAATTTCATAAATAAACCGATGAATGAAAATTTATTTGCGAGCACTTTTGTCAAGGCATCGATTCCGTATATCGCCTCACCGGTAGTTGTATTTAATAAAGCAATTTGGTTTCGAGCTAAATCGGTGTCAACATTGGTATTATCAAAATCCATATCTTGGTAGGCTTGGCGGCCTTTATCATCCAGAAACCCATATTTTACAAACAGCTTTGTATAGATGGTACACAAAGGGCAATCTTTATCAAAAATAAGAATATGATTTGTAAGGGTTTTCAAATGAGTAAGGTATTTAAGATACACATGCTTCCATGATGAATAGCAAAGTTATGCCAATGTGAGCTATAATAATTCTTAAGTTTTAAAGTATGTTAAGTGAGGTTTTAGTATAACATTGATTAATGCTGCCTAAGACTATATGTATAATATAGGCAGTTTGTGTAAAATGGGTATAATGCTACAAATATTCCATGTATGCTGCTTGCAATCGGTCAATCTTTAATATGTCGTTGATATCAAATGAAGGTGTTCGGCAATATCAATTGGCTCTTTGACTATTATCTTTATATATTTCAGTGATATTTATATTAAATAGCTAATCACGTATCATGCTGGTATTTCTTCAAGAGTCGATTTCTTCACTTTCAACACGATCACTTATATTTGCACCCCATGCCCGATTTCAATTACCAAGACAGTCGCAATTTTTTAAGCAAACTCACTTTTCGAAGATTTGCCAATGGCATGAAAGTACTGTCAAGTTTTTACCTCACTAAATGGATGCAAAAGCCTATACAATGGGGTTTGCCATTTTCCATTTCTTTTGAACCTACTACTTCATGCAATCTCAGATGTCCCGAATGTCCAAGCGGACTAAGGGCCTTTACAAGACCGATAGGTATGTTGGAAAAAGATTTTTTTACAAACACCATCGAAGAGCTGCATAAAGAAATGATGTATCTTATTTTTTATTTTCAAGGTGAACCATACTTAAATCCCGATTTCTTGGATATGGTAAAATTTGCCACACAAAAAAAAATATATACTGCTACCAGCACCAATGCCCATTATTTAAATGACGACAATGCACGACGGACTATTGAAAGTGGTCTTGACCGACTCATTATTTCGATAGATGGTACCACACAAGAAGTATATCAACAGTATCGGATTGGGGGCAAACTCGAAAAAGTACTGGAAGGGGCCCGCAATATTGTGAAATGGAAAAAACAACTTAACTCCAAAACCCCTTATGTGTTTTTTCAGTTTTTGGTGGTAAAACCTAACGAGCACCAAATAGAAGATATTAAAAAACTGGCCAAAGAAATAGGTGTAGACGATGTAAGGTTTAAAACAGCCCAGATTTATGATTATGAAAATGGAAATGCTTTGATACCCACTATCGATAAATTTTCAAGATATAAAAAAAATGCATCAGGCAAATATGAAATTAAAAATGCACTTGATAATCACTGCTGGAAACTGTGGCATGCTTGTGTGATCAGTTGGGATGGGCTTGTGGTACCTTGTTGTTTTGACAAAGATGCAGATTACCGTTTAGGGGATTTGAAAAAAGACAGTTTTAAAGAAGTATGGCGTAGTGATGCTTACAAAGCCTTTCGTACTAAATTGCTGAGTGGTAGAAAAAACATTGATATATGTGCCAATTGTAGTGAAGGTACAAAAGTATGGAGCGACTAAGTTTCCGTTTATATGAGTCTACTTTTCTAAAGTTTATATGACTGGTTTGGAATTTATTAGAATAATGATTACTTTCGTTACTCAATTAAAATCTCTTATGAAATATATTTTCCTTTTTTTCATTTCAATGGCTGTATTTGTTAGTTGCACTAAAATGAAAACGGTTGAAAGTGTCAATACCAACAATAGTAAAGACTCACTTACCTATCAACCTAAAGTGCCTGGTTCAAAATGGACTTATCAACGATCATTGAATGGTACCATACATTCAACGTATAATACCACACGGTTGTCTTACGACACCGTAATCAATAGTCATACCTATCAGGTATTTGATGCTGAAACTGAAGGCTATCAATATATCAGACAAGATGGCGATAAATATTACTTAGTATTGACCGCAGCTGCCAACAAAACGGAATTGATGATTATCGATGCTTCAAAAAATATCAACGATACATGGGTAGGCGGTGTGAATGGAACAGATACTTATCATTACACATTACTTGATCGAATTCCTGTTTATACTTTAGATGGATTTACATTTAAAAATGTACTTAAAATTCATTCTGAACGCAAAGATGCCAATAATAACGTCACACTGGCTGGCGACTCTTATTATGCCCAAGGGGTAGGTCAAATTCTTTCTACAGGGAGTATTGGACCCGTTGCTGTAGAAATCAAAGTGATTACCGTTGATTTGAAATAATCCTTTTATTTACGTTTTTATTACGCTTAAGGTTTTAAATAAGGCCTTTTTATTGATTGCAAGTTTTTAAAGTTCATTTATATGCGTAGTGTTTTCTCTCTATGGCTATTGCTATCGGTTTATAGCTCATTTGCCCAAACTACACTCAACGGGAGGGCCATTCGCATACTTGACGGCGACACCTTTGAAATACTCGTCAATGATCGGGCAACATACAAAGTAAGATTGACAGATATTGATGCCCCGGAAAAAAAACAGGACTTTGGCAATGTAGCTAAACAACAACTTGCCCAATTTATTTTTGGCAAAGAGGTGAAGGTTGTTTATGATAAATTAGATAGAAATAAACGGATATTAGGCCATGTTTATTTTCAAAATCAATACATCAATCTACAGATGGTAAGCATCGGAATGGCCTGGCACTTTAAAAAATACTCAAAAGATGCCCAATTTGCCCTTGCAGAAAATAAAGCAAGAAAGCAGAAATTGGGATTGTGGATTCAGCCTAATCCTATAGCCCCGTGGGATTATAGGGGTAAAAGACCCAAAAAATAAAAAGAGTAAAAAAAACTATTTTAGAGAGTTTACTAACAAAGTATCAATAATAGTTGAAGATTTGAACTAAAAGTATATTTTTGCAGTCTAAATTATTTTAAAAATGTCAGAAATAGCAGCACGCGTTAAAAAAATCATCGTTGACAAATTAGGAGTTGACGAAGCAGAAGTAGTTAAAGAAGCAAGTTTTACTAACGACCTCGGCGCAGATTCATTAGACACTGTAGAATTAATTATGGAATTTGAAAAAGAATTCAATATTTCTATACCAGATGAACAGGCAGAAAACATTTCAACTGTTGGTCAGGCAATATCTTACTTGGAAGAATACGCAAAATAATATTAACCTTTAAACTACAGCATGCAATTAAAACGTGTAGTTGTTACTGGTTTGGGTGCACTCACTCCTATTGGCAATACCATTGAAGATTATTGGAATGGCCTCTGTCAAGGGATGAGCGGTGCCGACTATATAACGCTTTTCGATGCCGAAAAGTTCAAAACTCGTTTTGCCTGCGAATTAAAAAACTTTAATCCAGAGGATTTTCTTGATCGAAAAGAAGCCCGAAAATTAGATCGTTTTTCGCAGTTTGCCATTGTAAGTAGTAATCAAGCCATTGCAGATGCCAACCTTACACAGGATGGCATCAACAAAGATAGAGTAGGAGTGATATGGGCTTCAGGTATTGGAGGTATTGGAACATTCTACGAAGAGATGAAAGGTTTCTTTGCAGGGGATGGTACACCCAGATTTAATCCTTTTTTTATTCCAAAAATGATCTCAGATATTGCCGCAGGGCATATCTCAATGAATTATGGATTCAGAGGTCCTAACTATTGTACAGTCAGTGCTTGTGCATCTTCCTCACACGCCTTGATAGATGCTTCACATTTTATACGATTGGGTAAAGCAGACGTCATTGTATGTGGTGGTTCTGAAGCCGCAATCACCATACCTGGGGTGGGTGGTTTCAATGCAATGAAAGCTTTGAGTGAAAACAATGAAAACCCCAAAACCGCTTCACGACCTTTTGATAAAGGCAGAGATGGTTTTGTATTGGGTGAAGGAGCTGGTGCAATCGTTCTGGAAGAATATGAGCATGCGGTAAAAAGAGGAGCGAAAATTTATGCTGAACTTGCAGGTAGTGCCTGCTCAGCAGATGCTCATCATATTACTGCACCACATCCTGAAGGTGCAGGTGTGATTTTAGTCATGAATGGCGCTTTAAGTGATGCAGAAATGCAACCATCCGATATTGATTATATCAATGTGCATGGTACCTCTACACCTTTGGGTGATATTGCAGAAGTGACTGCCATCCAAAGAGTATTTCAGGAACATGCCTATCAACTAAATATTAGTAGTACAAAGTCTATGACTGGTCATTTACTAGGGGCAGCAGGTGCTATTGAAGCCATTGCTTCCATTTTATCAGTACAAAATGATTTAGTACCTCCTACCATTAATCATTTTACTGATGACGACTTATTAGATCCAAAACTTAATTTCACCTTTCATACCCCGCAAAAACGTGTGGTAAGAGCAGCCCTCAGCAATACTTTTGGGTTTGGTGGTCACAATGCCAGTGTGATATTTAAAAAAATAAATTAAAATTCCTTTCGTTTGTATTCCAGTTTATAATGAATACGTATGTATTTATTCATTTTTACGTTTTTACAACTATGATAATTATATTACAAGTGCCTACCATTCACTCTGTGAAAACTCTGTTAAACTATTGAATAGCCTACATTTTAACTTTACTTCAAAATTCATTTTAGTACTTTTGTTTCCTTTTTTTAACCCATGCTTGATTTAATCGATAAACAGAAGTTGCCCAAACACGTAGCCATTATAATGGATGGCAACGGCAGGTGGGCAAAAGAAAGAGGAAAAGACCGACTTTTTGGTCATCAGCATGGCGTACTGAGCGTTCGTGATGTTGTAGAAGGAAGCGCTGAAATCGGTATTCAATATTTAACATTATATGCTTTTTCCACTGAAAATTGGAACCGCCCGGAAAGTGAAGTTAATGGACTGATGGAATTATTAGTCTCAACCATAAAAAAAGAAGCCGAAACGCTGAAAAAAAATGGGGTTAGACTTTATGTTATAGGAGATATGGAAAGTTTACCTGACTATTGTGTACAAGAGTTGCATGAAGCCATGGAAATTACAGCAGGTAATGACAGACTAAACTTAATACTCGCCCTTAGCTATAGCTCTAAATGGGAAATTACCCATGCAACAAAAAAAATAGCCCAAAAAGTAAAAGACAATGTACTTGATATCGCAGATATCAATGAAGAAGTCTTTAAACAACATCTGGCAACAGCACCATTCCCAGATCCAGAATTGATGATACGCACAAGTGGCGAACACAGAATCAGTAATTTTTTATTATATCAATTAGCTTATGCTGAATTGTATTTTACCCATACCCATTGGCCTGATTTTAGAAAAGAGAACTTTTTTGAAGCCGTGTTAAATTACCAGAATCGAGAACGCCGATTTGGCAAAATTAGTGAACAATTAAACCAAGCATGAAATTAATTAAATATAGCTCCTTTGTCTTTTTTATCTCTTTCTTATGCATCATCAACGATGTAAAAGCGCAGATAGGTTTGAAATCGAAAAAAAATGAGAAACAAAAATACCTAAACAGTCAATCAGAATATACAGTGGCAGGCGTTACTGTAAGCGGTTCGAAGTATTTAGACGAAGAATTGTTGATTTCTATTTCAGGTCTGGCGCCAGGTGATAAAATAAAACTGCCTTCAGATCCTAAAATTACTAAAGCCATTCAAAACCTTTGGAAGCAAAATTTATTTTCCGATATCGAAATTAATGCTGACCGAATTACAGGTGACAAAATATTTATAGATATCCATATCACAGAACGACCACGACTGTCAAAATTTAATTTTAAAGGAATTAAAGACAATGAAGCCAAAGATTTAAAAGAGAAAGTTTCATTGGTTAAATCAAGAGTAGTTACAGAGGCGACTAAGAGAAGTGCTATAGAAAGAATTAAGAAATATTTTGTTGAAAAAGGGCATACCAATGTTCAGGTAAGTATTTCTGAAAAGCCAGATACCGCATTAATCAATACCGTAATTCTGACCTTTAATATCAATAAAGGTCAAAAAGTAAAAATCAATCAGATTAATATTTTTGGCAATGAAAGTGCGACCGCCTATAAGCTCAAAAAAAGTATGAAAGGGAGCAAGGAAATGGCACGTTTCTCACTCAAAAGTGCAGCTAGTGAAAGTGTATATGGGGTCAATGAAAACCAAACACCCCAATATATGAAAGGGAAAGGCTTTTTGTCGCTTTCCAAAACAGCCATGCTTTTAGACCCTTACATCAGATACGGTATTTTTTCAGCTTCAAAATTTAATGAAAAAAAATACCTCGAAGACAAACAAAATATTGTAGACTATTATAACTCAATCGGTTTTAGAGATGCTAATATTATAGCAGATACTTTATATACTGCATCGAACGGACATATGAATATCGATATTAAAGTAGCTGAAGGGCATCGTTATTATTTTGGTGATATCGAATTTAAAGGAAATACTAAATACACAGCCGAAGAATTGAAAAAATTAGTAGGTATCAAAAAAGGCGATATCTATAATGTAGAACTTTTAGATAAAAGATTAGGCAAAATACCTTCAGCAGACGCTGATGATATTGGTTCATTATATTTAGATGATGGTTATCTGGCTTTTAATACCGATGTATCCGAAAAATCAATCATTGAAGATACCATCAATTTTGAAGTCCGTGTGATAGAAGGCGAACAGTATACCATTAGAAATATACATATTGCAGGTAACGACAAAACGCATGAGCATGTGATCAGAAGAGCATTATATACTCTTCCAGGCAATAAATTTAGTCGTCAGGATATCATTCGTTCACAAAGAGAAATTTCAAATCTTGGTTTTTTCGACGCAGAGAAAATTGGTATTGTACCTGTACCCCACAATGACGGTACGGTTGATATCGATTATACACTTACAGAGAAATCGGCCGATCAGCTTGAGTTACAAGCTGGCTTTGGAGGCGGTCTTGGTATTACAGGTACCATTGGCGTTTCATTCAACAATTTTGCACTCAAAAATATCGGCAACTTAAAAGAATGGGACCCTCTTCCTATGGGTGATGGTCAAAAACTATCCATCCGCGGACAAGCAAATGGCAAATGGTATAACTCTGTAACTGCAGGATTTACAGAGCCCTGGCTTGGAGGTAAAAAACCTACATCGCTCTCAATTAACTTGTATAGAACGTTTTTCGCTGGTGCCTTTGGTTCTACCACTACGGGGCACATGACTACATTAGGTGCTGGTGCTTCATTGAGTAAACGTCTCAAATGGCCTGATGACAACTTTGTGTTTTCGTATGGTTTAAATTACCAACGATACAATATTAAAAATTATACCTTCTTTGAAGATTTTAACAATGGGGTTGCAAACAACTTGAGTTTAAAATTAAACCTGGGACGCTATTCAGTTGATCAACCTTTATTTCCTCGCAGTGGATCAAATATCAATTTAAGTGCACAGTTTACCCTTCCTTATTCTTACTTTACTGATAAAGATTATAGTACTATTTCTGCAGCAGAAAGATATAAATGGATTGAGTATCATAAATATCGATTTACGGCTGAGTGGTATCAACGTATCAAAGGAAACTTAATCTTGAAGTTGGCAACCAAACATGGTTATTTAGGGTATTATAACCAAAACGTACAATCACCTTTTGAAAGATTCCAAGTGGGTGGCGATGGCTTGCAGGGCTTTACTATTTATGGTAGAGATATCATTGCGCATCGTGGTTATGAAATATATTCAGCTACTGCAGGCTCTACCATATTTAATAAATATACTGCCGAGGCTCGTTATCCATTTTCACTCAACCCTTCTTCTACCATTTATGGTTTAGCCTTTTTTGAAGCTGCCAATGCATGGAGTAGTTTTAAAAGTTTTAATCCTTTTGAACTTAAACGCTCGGTTGGTCTTGGGGTAAGGATCTTTTTACCAATGTTTGGTTTGTTAGGTCTTGATTATGGATTAGGGATCGATCGCTTAACCCCTGGAACAAAATTTGGACAGGCAACTAAATTTACCTTTATGTTAGGTTTTGAACCGGATTAATGAATACCTGTAAATAAACGTTAAACCAAACGTAGCTTTCAAACTTTTACAAGAAGTAAACAGTCAAACATTTTTAAATAAAAATTAAATATCATGAATTCCAAACTGTCCCAAACACCCCAAAAAAACATTATTGCATTTGGTAAAAAAATATTATTTATTGCATTACTGACTTTTACAATATCGAGTACAACAAATGCCCAACGTTATTGTGTAATTGATTCAAAATACATTCTCGAAAACCTTCCTGAATACAAACAAGCCCAGTCAAAACTTGACGAAATATCATCTCAATGGCAAAAAGAAATTGATGCAAAGCTTCAGGATGTAGATCGCATGTATAAAGCTTATCAGTCTGAACAAGTAATGCTCAGTGACGACATGAAGAAAAAAAGAGAAGACGAAATCATAAAAAAAGAAAAAGAAGCCAAAGATCTTCAAAAGAAAAAATTTGGTTTTGAAGGCGAATTGTTTAAAAAACGCCAGGAATTGGTGAAGCCTGTACAGGATAAAGTGTACAATGCCGTACAAAAAATGGCTGCTTCCAAAGCATATGATGTTATATTTGACAAATCAGCCGACTTAAGTATATTCTATGCCGACAATAAAATCGATAAAAGTGATGAAGTTTTAAAAGAACTGGGTATTAGTTCTCCTACTAAAAAATAAAACATTCGCATCAAACTTTTTCAAAATTGTATATATTTGCCAACAATAAAATTAAAAACAAAAACCAAAAACAAAATGAACAAAATTATTTTAGGATTAGCTTTAATATTTTCAACCTCAATGTCATTTGCGCAACAGAAAATTGGATACATCAATTCAGAAGAATTGATACTTTCAATGCCTGAAGCTAAAAAAGCAGATGCTGATATTTCAGCTTATGCCAAAACGTTTCAAGATCAATTGACCACTATGCAAAAAGAATTGGAAACAAAATACAAAGCGTATGAAGCAGGTGCCAAAACGATGTCTGAAGCCATGGCTGACGTAAAACAAAAAGAATTACAAGATTTACAAGGTCGTATTCAATCTACACAACAAAGTGCAGAAGAAAAAATTGCAGCAAAAAGACAAGATCTTTTAAAACCCATTACTGAAAAAGCAGATAAAGCTATTCAGGATGTAGCGAAGGAAAAAGGATATACTTACATCCTTGATTCAAGCACTGGTTCTATTGTTTATGCCACACAAGCTGACAATATTATCCAGGATGTAAAAAACAAATTGGGTATCAAAGATGCACCGAAAACAAATCCAAAATAATCTATTCGATATATATTATTTGTATGCGATCCGCCATAGGCGGATCGCTTTTTTTTTAGGTATGATTCAGAATTATATTTAATTCCTATCCATTCAAAACCATGAAAATTTCAATGTGAGATATGGAAAGTACAAAATGCGTTCTATACCAAATGTATTTAAAAAGTAGACTTAAAAAGTTCAGTATAATGCCCACACATTGTAGTTAAACAAATAACAAATTGTACATCTTAATGTGTCGTTGGTATTAACTATGAGTGCATAATATTATTTCAATAGGCATTTACCACCCTAAGATTTTTAAAAATTTGCCTGTTTTTAATTCACATGGGTAAACGATTCAAGGGCTTTGAAAATCCTTCTACCTTTCCAATCCGTATCCTGATTCAACAATAAAATATTGTATTTGTTAGTCTTTAACCACAGTGCCGATACCCTCTCCTTGAATGATTCTGAGCAAATTTCCCGTAGTGTTCATGTCAAACACCACGATAGGCATTTTGTTTTCCTGACAAAGTGTAAAAGCCGTCATATCCATTACTTTGAGGTTTCTGCCTATTGCATCTGCAAAAGTGATGTTTTCAAACTTTTTGGCTTCCGGATTTTTTTCTGGGTCGCTATCATAAATTCCATCAACCCTTGTTCCTTTTAATATTGCATCTGCTTTGATTTCAACTGCTCGTAATGAACCTGCAGTATCAGTAGTAAAATAAGGATTTCCTGTACCAGCACCGAAAATAACTACCCTTCCTTTTTCAAGATGTCGTATGGCTCTACGTCGAATAAATGGCTCTGCTACTTGATCCATCTTAATGGCCGTTTGTAAACGCGTTTGCACACCTACTTTTTCAAGCATACTCTGCATCGCAATGCCATTGATTACAGTAGCTAACATACCCATATAATCGCCTTGTGCCCGTTCAATGCCTGTTTCTACTTCATTCATTCCTCTGTAAATATTACCTCCACCAATAACTAAAGCTACCTGAACGCCTTTTTCAATCACTGACTTGATATCATTGGCATATTGTGCCAACATTGCAGGGTCAAGTCCGAAGTTTTTATCTCCCATCAGGCTCTCACCAGATAATTTGAGCAGTATACGTTTGTATTGTGGATTCATAATGAATGAAAAATATAGTTTGAGCAAAGATAAAACTCCAAATTACATTATAAAGGAATTAAGGTCTATTAGTATTTAATTAAATAATAGGCTTCTTCCATATACTACTCTCGTCTTCAAAAATTTCCATCCCCCAAATCGGCATCTCCTTTTTAATCAATTCTACTATTTCTTGACATGCCTCTATAGCTTGTGTTCTATGCACAGATGAAGCAAATACAAATAATGAAATTTCACCCGAAGCTACCTTTCCCAGACTATGATACACATGCATACAGGTTAAAGAGTACTTAAGAAATATATTTTCTCTTAATACATGAAAAGCTTCATTGGCCATGGCTTCATAAGCAGTATATTCAATGGCAATGACTTCTTTTTGGTCAATAATGTCATTACGTACCTGACCTAAAAATATACTATGGGCGCCTATATTTTTTTTATCGCTATGTTTTGCGATACTACTTGCAATAAAATCAGGCGTTATAGGTCCTTGTTTAAATAGATTTTTCATTTGAAGTTTCATTGTCTTTCCATTTTATAATCCCTCCTTTGAGATGGTATACTTTTATATATTGTTGTTCATCTTTTAAAAAATCTAAGGCAATACGACTTCTGATTCCAGCGTGACAAAAAAGTAATATTGTTTTCTCTTTTGAAACTTTTTCAGGATGCAATATCAACTCATTCAAAGGAATATTGTCGTATAAAAAATAATTGATCTTAGGTTGCTCATTTTCATTTCTTACATCAATCACTTGCACATTCCCTTCTTTGATTTTTTTTAAAAAGGCTTCTTGATTTAAATCAGTATTAATATTGTACTCATTTAAACAATTTAGCTTATATTTTTTATGCATGAAATCATTGATCGTTTGAGGTACTTGGGTTTTCTTAACAGAAGATGTAAGGGCGATTTTATAATGATGATAATTTAAAAAATTGCAAATCAATAATTCATTTTTTAAATTTCCTTCCAAAGCAGCAATATACTTAATAGTTTCTAATGCTTGCATCGTTCCAATCAGTCCAGTGATTGCACCCAATGCACCACTGTTATTACATGTTAAGAGATCTTCAGAATTGATTTCATCAAAAAGGTCTCTTAAATTAATTTTTTTTTCATCCGTATTTAACACAGCTACCTGACCTTCATATTGATAAACAGCGCCAAAAACAAAGGGTTTATTTAATAATACACAGGCGTCATTAATTAAATATCGAACCTCAATATCGTCAGTGCAATCGATTATTATATCATAATTTGCGAAGAGATGAATAGCAGATGAATTGTCTAAAAAATAATCATAGGTTTTTATATCAATCAAAGGATATACTGTTTGTAATTTCATTTTGGCTACATCAACTTTCATAGATCCTATGTCATTCGTATTAAACAACACTTGTCGATGTAGGTTTGAAATTTCTACTTTGTCGCCATCACAAATGCCTACTTTGCCCACGCCCGCTGCAATGAGGTACTGCAGACAAGGGCAACCAAGTCCACCAGCACCAATGACCAATACGGCGGCCTTGCTTAATTTTTCTTGCGCTGAAACCCCAAAATTAGGGAGCAATAGCTGGGTTTTATACCTTTGTTGTAATTCAAGTGTTTGCATAATACATTAGCCTCCAGAAAATGGAGGAAGTAGGGCTACTTCATCTTCACGATGTAAGGGGGTATTTTCTGATATAATTTTTTTATTGATAGCGATTGAAAATTTGAGTTTATCGATTGAAGGATATGCCTTTTTTAAATCTTTCATCAGGGTATCAGTATCTACTGGCATTGAAAAGAATAAAACATTTGTTTGCATTTTTTCTGCTAATATACCAAATGCCAATATTTTTATTTGTTCATCCATGCGTTTGCCTTTTGTAAATCTAGGGGGGTATTGATATTTAAAAACAAACGAGGGTTTACCCCTAAAAACTCATCTGCATGCACAAAGTTAGTATCAAATTGATTTATAAAGTCGCTTAATTTATAGTTGTTTTGCAAAAGCATGCTTCTCCATTTGTCTTTACATGATTTTTTATAACAAGCAAACATGGGTTCTATTTGATGCTTGTTTTTTACCAGGGTGATTTCATAGTGTTTGCTTAACGTTACTAAGTGTTTTGTAGACATCGCATCTATAAATGGCATATCGCAAGAAGTAATGAAAACCCATTCGTTTTTTGCATCGTGAAGTGCTGTATCAATGCCACTTGCGGGACCCATGTTTTTATAAACATCTTCAATAATTGGTAATTTAAATTGTTTGTAATTATCGTTTGAAGTGATAATCGTTATATCATTTGTTAGTTGCTTCACAGCATCTATTATATAACCAATGATAGGTTTTCCATGAAGCTCAATAAGTCCTTTGTCTAAGCCCATTCTGCTGCTTTCTCCCCCAGCTAATAAATATACAGACAAGGCTTCTATCATATAAAAATCAATTTAAGTGAAGCAATAATAAGTACCACACTCAATACCCTTCTTAACAATACGACATTCCATTTTCTCGCTCCATAAAATGAGCCGATAACACCACCCATGCTGGCAACTAGTATTATAATATACATATTGGGTTGAATTTGAATCCCTTTTTGAAATTGACCTATCAAGCCACTCAGTGAATTTACAAAAATAAACAAAGCACTCACACAAGCTGCAGTTTTCATATTACTCCACCTGAATAACAATAACAAAGGTGTTAAAAGGATGCCTCCACCAATGCCAATAAGCCCAGAAATAAATCCAATGATACCACCTATCAATAACAATAAGAATTCAGCAGGTTTTTCTACAAGTTCATTGTCGCTTGATGGAAATAAAAAACGTATGGAGGAAATAAGTAAAATGATTCCCAGTATTTTTTTGTAAAAATGGTCATCTATCGTTAAAATACTGCCCAAATAAGCACAAGGAATCGAAGCGATGGCTAATAAAACAAATAGTTTTAAATTGAAAAAGCCACTTCTATAATATTGAATAAACGCGATTGCAGCTACTACACAATTTAACATCAATGCAATAGGTTTTGATGCATTTAAACTTATACCAACTAAGCCCATCAACGCAAGATAACCACTTGCTCCCCCATGCCCAACAGCAGCGTACAATAGGGCAACAATAAATATCAGAGGGAAAAGATAATAGGGTATTTCTGTCATTATCGAGATAATAAATAAACTTTTACTATATCATTTTTTTGTATGCTAGTGCAATCTTCTTCCACTTCTACAAAAGCATCGGCAATGGCATAGGCATTCATTTTGTATGATTCTTGATGATTGAGTATTTCAACCCCATGAGTATGTATTTTGCCAATTAAAAAGTGTGTGAAACCTGCTTTTTTTTCATATTGATTCAAACAAGGTACAGTGAGTTGTCGTAATGTTGTTTGGTTAAACCCCATCATCTTTTTAATACAGGGATAAACATACTGATAAAAACAAGTCATAACAGATGCTGGGTTTCCAGGTAACCCAAATACGATCGTATGGTCGATAGAACCAAAATACAAAGGCTTACCTGGCTTTTGTTTTATTTTATGAAACGATTGCTGCACCCCATTTGCTTCAAGTGCTTCGATTACATAATCATAATCACCTACAGAAACACCTCCCGTGATGAGCAAAAGATTGAATGAATGAATGGCAGTATTCATTTTTTTAATCAATTCATTTTTATTGTCATCCACCCAAGCAATTTCTTTGGGTATTATGTGCAATTCAAGCAATGCCTGATTGAGTGCAAATGAATTGCTTTCATAAATCTGCCCACGTTGAATGCTTAAACCAGGTTTTACAAGTTCCTTACCTGTATTGAGGATAATAATTTCAGGTTTTTTAAATACGTTTATTTTATCAATTCCCAATCCTGCTATCAATGAAGCAGTCGCTGGGTGTATTGCAGTCCCTTTTTTCAATACAAAGTCCCCTTTTTTTGTTTGTGATCCTTTGGGTCTTATATTCATTCCCTTTTTAATTTCAATATCAGGCATGATTTTAATGTCATTTCCGCTTTTTTCAATCCATTCCTGTTGAATCACAGTATTGACGCCAAAGGGAATTTTAGCCCCTGTAAAAATTCTAACGGCTTCGCCTGCTTGAATCGTTGGGATGAGGTCAATACTTCCTGTCTGTTCTTCACCGGTAACATGATATTTATCGAGTATATTCCTTGCTTCTAAACAGATTCCATAGCCATCCATCGCGGATTGGTCAAAATTGGGAAAATCAATAGGTGCATATAAATCTTCTGCAAGGGCATAACCAACACTTTCTTCTAACGAAATGAAAATAGTTTTAAGTGGGTGAGTACCAACTTCTATTAAACTTTTTGCGTCTATTGATGAAATCATGTCAAAAATTTGTCATTTTTTACAATGTTAGAAAAAAATTAACTGATTTTTGATATAAATTGAATAAATGTTCTAATTTAGACCTTTAAAATAAACAGCCATGTCAATATTTTTACAAAAATTATTTTCAAAAAGAGTTTCATTCTTTGTTTTAGTCTCTTTTTTATTGTTTTCAAATCAATCTAAAGCCCAAGTTTTTTGGACGGAAAACTTTTCTGTACCAGCCTGGAATATGAACGTTCCGACAGGTATCAATGATTTGGATGCAAATTATTTTGATATATCAGATGCTGAGGGGGGAGGTATCACACCGAATCTTGGAGCTCCTGCTAGTTGCGGTGTTGCTTTAAACGGTAACAACACAATGTATGTTACCAGTACCTTAGCGGGCGGTGGTGCTGCCTATAATGCTGGTGGATTTTGTGGATTAGGTATTTGTGTTACAACCAATAAAAGATCTGAATCACCCGTTATCAATTGTACTGGTAAATTTAATATTACCATTGATTTCAATTATATTGAAAATGGCGATGGTGCCATTGATGATGCTGTAATGTGGTATTTTGATGGTGTTACATGGTCAATACTGGCAAACATGCCTAAAACATTAACAGGTTGTACGGGTCAGGGTTTATGGACATCTTATTCTGTTTTGCTTCCTGCCTCTGCAAATAATAATCCAAATGTACAAATCGGTTTTGGTTGGATCAATAATGATGATGGTCTTGGAACCGATCCATCTTTTGCTGTGGATGATATCACTGCAAGCACGCCAATTGGGGGTAGTTTGAGTACAGACCCAATTGCTATATTGACTTATTGTTCATGTGCAACATTAAATGTAGGTTTTACAACTACTGCTACGATATTGGCTGGTAATATATATACTGCTCAATTATCTGATGCAAGTGGCAATTTTGCTTCGCCTGTAGCAATAGGTACTTTACCTAGTGTTGCTGCTTCTGGAACTATAGCTTGCACAATCCCTTGTAATACTTCAAATGGTACTGGATATAGAATTCGCGTTGTAAGTTCAAACCCAGTTTTAACTGGTGCCGACAATGGAGCTAATATCACCATAAATACTACACCTGCAGTCGTTATAAACCAAGTAACAGTAAACTGTGTAGATACTTTAACAGCCATCGCAACGGGTGGTGGTATTGGTGGGCCTGCCAATGGTACTAAATATTATATCACCGATCAGGCCCCTTGGGGTCAACCTGATAATGTAAATGCAATGAATGATGTATTTACAGTTGGTGGCTGGATTCAATCAAATTTTTCTGCAAATGCTGCAACGATATTTGTACCAGGTACTCAATTCGTGTTTATCGATGGTTCTGATGCCAATGCAGTGGCCATGAATACTTTTATCACAGCTAATATTACCCTCATTGAAAACTGGGTTAATGCTGGTGGTCGTCTCTTTTTAAATTCAGCTCCAAACCAAGGAGGAAATATGAACTGGGGTTTTGGTGGTGTTACACTAGATTATAACGGAGGTCAAGCCAATGTGAATGCAGTAGTACCTGGACACCCTATTTACTTAGGACCATTTGTACCTATTACAACAATATTTAGCGGAAACAATTTCTCTCATGCACGCATTGTAGGTGGTGGTACCACTTCATTACTTGAGGGTTTTGGTGATGTAGTGTTAAGTAGTAAACCGTGGGGTTCAGGTTTGGTAATGTTTGGTGGTATGACAACTCCTTTTTATCACTTACCTCAAATCGAAGCACAAAACTTTAGAAGAAATATATTGTCTTATGCTTCAGGTGCTGCCATAGGTGTTGCTTATACTTATGTATGGCAGCCTACTGGTCAAACTACTCAATCTATAGTACCTTTAGTTTCTGGTATTTATACAGTTACTGTTTCGAATAATGGATGTACAGGTACAGCTACCGCAAACGTAACTGTGAATCCACCACCAACTGTAACAGCGAATGCAAATCCAACAGCTGTTTGTCCAGGTGGATCAACAATACTCACTGGTAGTGGCAATGGCGTTTCTTATTCATGGTCAGGTGGTGTGATTGATGGTGTTCCTTTTTCACCAGCCGCTA